>Ga0181400_1000315_pt1 | contig 20532 bp, 25 predicted proteins | sample 23SPOviralmetaG_FD_130129 | JGI IMG/M metagenome (GOLD analysis project Ga0181400, IMG submission 130129) | Marine viral communities from the oligotrophic San Pedro Time Series (SPOT) site, San Pedro Channel, CA, USA - 23 SPOT_SRF_2011-06-22 | ecosystem: Environmental > Aquatic > Marine > Strait...
TATCAACTGCCTGCCCTTTGTTGTGCTGAGATCTAGAAATTCCTTGACGATAACCAGAGTTGATTCTCCACTGACGACGGTAGCCATCAATACCGCCTGGAAGTACAGCAAGTGCTGGTTCAAGAATGTTCTGTGCCAACTGTGCCATATTACAAACGATCTGTTGGACAGTCAATCCGTTTTGATCGACTAGTGAATGTTTACCACCAACACCACCATCAATAAGCATACCTAAGGTGAAGTGCTCAGAGAGTCTAAAGTTATTATCAAATCGGTCAGTACCAAATACTACGTCACAGTTAACTGGAATTGGTTGGTTACCGCCACCTCTTGGACGGTCAACGCTACGGTCAACAGTAGCAGCTGGAGGATTAGGAACACCGTTGTTACGTGATAACTGGTCAGACTGGTAACGACCTTCAACTGTATCCCACTCTTCAGGAGTTTCATGAGTTGACAAGAACTCAAAATTTCTTTCAGGGGATATAAGTGGGTCGAATGAGCGATTGATTGGTTGTCCTGCTTCTGGAACAGTAAATGTCCAGTCAGCATTACCATCAGAATCTGTTCTAGACTCTGTGTCCAACCCACTACCGATAGTATCAGCAATACCTGCAGCAGCAGCACCTTCGCCAAAGTGACCTTCTGTATAATCCACGTTCATAGTTGCACCAGCAAGCATATCAAAAGAACCAGCTGATTCAATATTTACTTGTGATGTGTCATGAAGCTGCATACCAGAAGTTGAAGCGAGATACATAAAGTCACCAGACTGCTGATGCATACCAGAATCTGCTTGACTTTTCATCTCACCTGCGGTATAATTAAAGATATTGGCTGCTGTTAGCGAGTAGTCGCCAGCAACGTTCACTTTCATGTTTCCGCCAGCAGTCATGTTAATATCACGATGAACATCCATATTAACATTGTTGCCAACTTCAATATTTGCATTTTGAGAAACGTTGATGTTAGCGTCTGATTGAACCATTATGTTAACTGAACCTTCAGCAGTTATGTTACACTCACCAGAAACGTGGATATTACCATTACGTTCCATTAGAATATAATTGTCACCAACGATGTAATTTACTTGAGTACCGTTGGCGTCAATTTCACGGTAAGTGCCTGAGCGATGGTATTCGTGAATACGCTCATTGCCTGCAGTGTCATCGACCTCAAATATATGACCAGATTCAGATTCACTTACATGATTGTATGGATACTTTGAACCGAATGGAACTTCAGGTTGAGACCAAGTTCCACCGAATGGTTTTTTAAGACCAGTGATTCGTGTCGAGTCTTTAAGTTCAACAATTGTACCTTCAATAATACCACGTGCAAGACGATTGGTATCTGGCTCGTTTATAAACTTACGAACAGGATACTTAGCGTTTGGATCTCTAAATCCTAAACTTCCAGCACCAGTAGCATATGACTCTTGAGAAGGTTGTGGTGTACCATCAAATGAACCTTGGGGCGCAGGAATAACTGGTGGTTCAGCGTCACGGTAAACTTCGTTTTGTGCTACACCATAGAAGTAGTTGTATAGCTCTTGTTTCCTAGCGAAACCAGTAGAAGCACCACCCACTGCACGTTTGGCAGCCATGAAGTAGTCTGGATGCGCAGAGGGGCTAATGCTATCAGGAACACGATCTTTCAAGTAAAGTGCAGCAATAATAGCAGAAGCATTAATGTCGCTATCGAGTAGATCTGGATTGTTTAGAATATCAACATTCAACCCTGCTTCTCTTGCCATGTTCGCATAACGCGCATAGTTATACTTACCAGTTAGCTGAATAAACCCACGACCAAAGTAATTACCACCATCAGCATCGGTTTCATTACCTAAGAAACCAGCACCACGAGTAGTCGGACCATACGCCCAAGAAAAGAAGTCAAACTTTGATATACCCTTACTTAGTGCACGAGCATAAGTCTCAACATCAGTATCAGTAGCAAATGAATAAGTTCTTTGGAGTGATTCTGGGCTATAATTGTAGTATTCTTCTTTTGGAACCCATTGTGATTCAACACCAACGATACCAAGCAACGCACATTTTTGTTCTTTGGTAGTAAGACCTACCTGATCACATGCAGCAAGAAGTGCACGAATACCTTCTGATGCTGATGCACGGTTTTGGGTAGCACCTTCTGGTGGAACCTGAGGAATCTCTTTGTTTGTTGAAGAAGGTCTTGGAGTTGCAGCTACAGAGTCTTGACCAGAAATGCTTTGAATATACTCATTAGACTCTTCAAGAGCAGCCAAGTTTGTAGGTGGTGGTCCAAATGTAAGAATGTTTCGCCCATAACCACTAACTTCTTTGCTGATTGTAATAGAGTTATTACTCGCAATAGTAACAATACGGGTATCATCTGGAATGTTGAAACCAAAAACTCGCATATCAGGTGCAAGTTGAGAAGTCATATCAGTTCGTTCAGTATCGTAGTCTTGAAGTATTAGCGTAGTACCTGTTTGACCACCTTCAATATCTGCAGTTTCAATTTGAACTTCAGAAAGAGCCACTGCAGATGCGGCATCAAGTTGACCAGTTTGATCTGCATCAATACCAACTGGAGTTGTGGCAATACCACCCAACGAACCAAACATAATTGGCTGTTGAAGACGTTCACCATCAGCGAACATAATAAGTACGGTAGTCCCCTCAACTGGACCAAGTGGTGCATGACCAATACCATTCATAGCAGCCGATGTGATTGGTGATACTGGAGTTGACCATGGAAGATCTTCAGTAGGAAGCAAACTCTTATCGTGTGTATGAAGCCCAGCAATACGAACTTGACAACGACCCAATGATAGTGGATCGTTTCTATTCTCTACAACACCGTAATAAAAAGCACCTGTTGATCTCATTATAATTCACCTACTGAGTTTGGATTCGCAGCTAACGAGTCTTTAATTAGTTCCATATGACACTCATGTCCTTGTCTAGTCACCGAATGGTTCAATGCTGAAATAAGGTAGTAACCAGAAAATAGTCTATCAATAGTATCTGCAGTGTCTTCAGTTTCCCTAATCGGTTTCATTTTAGTTAAGTCAAGAAAAACCTTTTGACCAACTGCATAATCTGTTCTACCCAAGACTGAAATCTCAACTCTATGTGCTTGAGCCATTTCAATCGTTGAAATGCGTTCTTGGATATAAGTAAAGTTTGTATTATCAAGTGTTCCAGCAAAGTTGCTTTCCATTCTGTTGCGGTGAAGTAACGCAGCATTTGGTCGTGCGATCAAGTTTCTAGAATTGATTGGATTTGGATTCAAATGCTGCTGACGTTCAAACTTATCGTAAAAATTAAAGTTCTTAGCTGTATAAGTCTTACGCGTAATATCAAAAGTCATTGCTCTTGACTGGTAAACACCCTTTTTAAGTTTTTCAAGCGTATCTCCGAAAGAATCCGGCATTGAAATGTCTAAAACACGCTTATAATCTTCTTGTGGGTTAGCAGCAGTACGACCATTACCAAGATCATCACGAGTATACTTGTCATTGACGAAATCTTGGACTGAACGGTTTGTATAAAGTGAATCTAAGGATACAAAGTTAAACCCATACTTGTTTTCAAAGAAAAGGTAGTTAGGAACACCCCGTTCGTTCTTTGCCTTGGAACAACACCACTGGAGATTCTTTAAAGGAGACCAAAAACTTGAAATAAAGGTATCTGACGTATTTGTTGGTTCAACGTTGACAGGTTTTTCAGTTTCAAGACCGTAATTCTTGTTTTTGAGAAGTTGTTCAGCAGTATCAGATATTCTACCTCTAAAAGTTTTGCTGATTTTCTTATTAATATCAACGACTGCTTCAACAGAAGTAAAATGTAGAGTATAAACTACTGCACGATCGCCTTGTTGCTCTCGTTCGGTCATTTTATGAATATAAAACGTACCTTTGATTGGTGAATCTAACGTTGGAGTGTCAAACTCGATCTCGACATACTCTTCACCCATAAACTTCAATACGTTTGGTAGCGCAAGTGCGTCTTTAACAAAAATCTGACCAGTTACAAAAGGTGAGAACATATCCTCATAGTATTCGATACCCATAACCTGAACGGTAATATCTTGAGTCATACCTCTGGAGGTAGTAATCTTAACTTTGTTAATATTAACGTCACCAGCAAATCTTAACTGGTTTGAAGTGCCAGATGATGCCATTAAATAAGATCTCTATAATTTTTAAGGATTGTAGCAACCGCTTCTTTTGAAATCAGTTTTATTCTACGTTTTGCTTCATTTTCTTCACGGAACATTGTTTCGCAAGATACCGCAATAGCCCCTGGAAAGTCTGAATCAACTTTGTACCAGTGTCCATGTCCTTGGTGTCCTGCAGCGGAATCTGAAATCCAGTGAGCAGGGTATTTTTGACGACCTTGTGTACTAACTGTAACCGTACCACCAGCAGTTCCAGTTGGAGCGTTTGGTGCAGTGAACGAAAATGTGTCATCAGTCACAGCAGTAACAGTATACCAAACATCATTAGGAGCATTTGTAGTAGCAGTAGCACCTCTAAACTTAACTTGAGTTGTGTAATCTGTTCTTAGACCATGATTAACAAAAGTAGCAGTAACGGTAGTTCCAGAATACGTCCAAGAAGTGATGGTAAAGTCTGGGTTGAATTCTGCTACAACTGCGCGAGCCAATGAGGTTTCTTCCATAGGGAAATCGTAAACATAATTAAACCGTTCATTAGCCAACATAATAATCCAATGGTAGTTTGGATTACCGTAAACCTTCTCAGCGATAATTTCTGGGGTTTCACCATCTTGGATATCATATTCATCAAAGACGGCAACGTTAGCTAGAATCTCTTTACGGAATCGAACGTTTCTAGTAATGTCACGAACTAAGCGTAATTCAGTATTACCCTTATCGTCTTTGAAGTCGTAATAGAACTTCGGAAATTCTTTGAAATACATTATAGACCGTCCCTAATTTTTTCTTTGGTAAGGAGAGAAAGTTCCTTAAATGTCATCGCAACGTTAATCTGAGTTGGCATACCGTCATTGAACGTACTAAAGTTACCATTCGGTGTATAGTTTACGCTCATGTCAGTTAGAACACAAGAAGTATGTCTATGAAGATTTAGGTTTTCTCTACCGCCCTGATAATAAGTAATATCAAATTCAGAAGGATACAAGTACAAGAAGTTACGATCATCTTTCATCTCAGGGTGCATGTGATACTTGAATTGTTTGATAATATTCTGAACGTTTCTTGCTTCTTCAGAAGAACGAGGGAAGAACTGATATTCAAAGGTAAATGTTCTGAAGTCTACACCTTTGAAGACTTGTTCTTTCTTAGGATTGGCAGCAAGACCGGTCGCGGCAGAAACAGCACCAGAACCTACGCCGTTTGATAGGTAAATGTTAGCACCAGCAGAACCAAGAGTATCAGCAACACTTTCTAAGTTACCTTGTTCACCAAAATTTTGAATAGCGTTAATAAGACCAGCACTAATACCTTGAGTCATAGCAAAGGCGGCAGTATCTTCGTCCGACCACTGAGACGAGTAACGAACTTGAAGTTGGTTTGGTACGTGCATGGCTATTGCAGTTTTTAGTCGTTTAGTTTGACGACTAGCAGATGGAGCAGCAGCAGCAGTAACACCTGCACCGATCGTGTTAGTTCCTGCAGCAGTTGCAGCAGTGGCAGCACTAGTAAGACTAAGACCACCAGCAGCAATCGCACCAACTGCAGACTGAGCAGCAATCGCTCCAGTAAGTTCAGTTGTGTTAAGACCCAAAGCGACCAACTGACCTCTATCGCGATTAAGTAATGCCTCATCTTCAACACTCAAAGTTTCAACAGGGTTGCCGTTAACATCTAGATTACCAAGACCACCATTTAAAGAGGAGTCATTAACAATATTAACATAGAAAATTACGTAGTTGCCACCATACACTCCCTGATTAGCATGAAGATCAGAGGGATACATGTAGTTGTTAATTTTGTATTGATTATTATCAAATCCTTCTGCATCACCACGTGGGTTATACATGTTAATACCAGAAAGATCTGGTGCGTCGGCATTGTCAAAAGCGAATTCTGCTTCTTGTTCCGCAAGCATTCGCTGTTGTTCTGTTATATCTGCCATGCTTATTCCTAAATATTAAAAGTTGAGTCTATCTAAGGTTATTTATGTTTCACAAGAGGAAGTACAAACCGTTACATCCTAAAAAATATAGTGGCGACCCCACAAATATCATTATGAGAAGTTCGTGGGAAACACAATTTGCAAGTTGGTGTGACCGAAATCCTAATGTTATCAAATGGAATTCTGAAGAAACAGTAGTTCCATACAGATGCCCAACTGACAATCGGATTCATCGCTATTTTATCGACTTCAAAATACAAGTTCAGTCCAAAAATGGACCAAAAACATATTTAATTGAAGTCAAACCACACAAGCAAACCAGTGCACCTACTTTTCCAGGTAAACGTACTAAAAGATATTTAGTTGAATCTGCAACCTATGTTAAAAACCAAGCTAAATGGAAAGCAGCATCCGAATGGGCTAAAGATCGTGGATGGGAGTTCAAAATAATCACTGAATACGATCTGGGCATCTCCGTAGCGAAGCCTAAATAATTAAATGGCTACTAATAGATCAATACTAGACGTTTTCGAACGTAATAAGTACAACCTCGAAGAAATTTCTCAAAAAAGTAGAGGGTGGTTGGAAACAGAAGTAAGAACATTACGACGTCAACAACCGATTCCTAATCGGATCCTCAAAGGTGACCCGAGTAACATTGTCACGAGGATATTTCCTGGAAGAATGTACTTGTTTCTGTATGATCCGAAGGGAAAAGAAACTCTGCCATATTATGACAAGTTTCCGATGGTAATCCCATGGAGAAGAACTCCTGGAGGTTTCATTGGTCTTAACTTACATTATTTACCGTACCTGTATCGTGTTCAGCTACTTGATCGTTTGATGGTGCTGAAAACAAATAGTAAAATGAATGAATCTACTCGTCTGAAGTACAGTTGGCAGTTGATTGATGGAGTTGCTCGATATCGAGCAGCAAAACCTTGCGTGAAACAGTATCTCTATGAGCACGTAAGATCACAGTTTAGAAGAATTCACGTAGACGACTGGGGAACTGCCTGTCTGCTACCTGTTGAAAGGTTTGAAAATGTGCAGAAAGAACAAGTATTCCGGGATTCTGTTAAAAGGATGAGAAAATAATGCCAGACCAACTATCAATAAGTTCATTTATACAAAAGATCAAAAGCGATGGGTTGGCAAGAACTAATCGTTTTGCGGTAGAGTTTGGATTTCCTGCAGTTCTCGGTAATGGGGCAAACCCATATAAAGCAGACCCATATACAGCAGCATTGTTGTGTGAGAATATCCAACTTCCTGGGATAAACTTAAACACTATTCAGAATAGAACGTATGGTGAATTACGGGAGACTCCGTATGAAACCATGTACGACAATATCACTGCTACATTCTACGTAGATCGTGAAATGAAAATCAAACATCTGTTCGATTCGTGGTTGCTATCAATCCAAGGTTATGATACAGGTTCTCGTAGCTTTAAATACTACAACGATTATACCACTGATATGAAAATCTTTGTCAAAGATACTGCGAATAACACTTACTATGGGGTGACTATGTATGAGGTTTACCCTAAGACTATTGCAGCTGTCTCGCTAGATAACAATAGTAAAGAAATAATGAAAGTGCAGATTACATTTCAATATAAATACTGGACACCTTCTACTTTCACTCAGCGAACTGAGGAAAATTCTATTGGTGACCCATCATCACCGACGCCATGGCGAGAAGAATGGAATGATGTAAATGAGTGGCTCGGAAATCCGCTTCCAGGATTTAACGCTCAAAACATAAAAAATTGGGACGTAGGCAAATTGCTTAAGTTCTAATAAATAAAGGTAGTTATAATGCGAATTGATGACAATTTATCGGATGTTTTTGATATGGATCCCATAGAAGAAGTAAAACAAGAATTAATACCTGAGGCAGAAACTCAACTGGCTATCGCAAAGTCTATCGAAGAAAGAATCGAACAAGACTATGACGACTCCAGATCAAATCTTAAAGAAATTCTGTATAAAGGTCAAGAAGCACTGAATGCTGCGCTTGAAGTAGCAAAACAGAGTGAGCATCCCCGTGCTTTTGAAGTTGTTGGTAATCTGGTCAAGCAATTGGCAGATGTAAACCAACAGTTGATGGATTTACATCAACAGAAAAAGAAACTTGACGAACCCAGTAAGGGTGAACAAGCGAAAGTTACAAATAACAATGCCATCTTTGTGGGTAGTACCGCAGAGTTGAGCAAGATGATCACCAAAATGAATAATGGAGATACATAATGGCTTTGCCTATTAATACAACCCCAACTTACACGGTAACGATCCCATCTACCAATCAACAGATCAGCTACCGCCCTTTCTTAGTAAAAGACCAAAAGAACCTACTAGTAGCACAACAAAGCGAAAATCAAAAAGTAATGGCTGACACTCTAAAGTCAGTTATTCAAAGTTGCATAGTGGGTGAAATCGATGTAAGCAAACTCGCTACATTTGATATTGAATACCTGTTCCTTCATATCCGTGGTAAATCTGTTGGCGAGGAAGTTCCACTTCTTCTCAAATGTGATGAAGATCATGGTGAAGATAACGAGAAAGCACAAATCAAATACACCGTTCGTGTAGATGATATCCAAGTTCATAAAGATCCAAATCATACGAATAAGTTCGAACTGTTCAATGATGTTGGTATCCAAATGAAGTATCCTAGTTTTGAGATGATTGACAAATTCCAAAACGCAAAACAAGACGATGCTTCAGTAATGTTTAATGTGATTGCTGACTGTATTGATTTCATTTATGATAGTAATGAAGTCTATTCTGCTCAAGACCAATCACCAGAAGAAATTTCTCAGTTCTTAGAGAACCTAACAACTGAACAGTTTGATAAAGTACAATCGTTCTTCGAATCCATGCCGAAGTTGACGCATGAAGTAGAGTACAATTGCCCAGTTTGTGGTAAACATCATAAAGTTCGCATTGAAGGTCTTCAAAGTTTTTTTTAATTTTGCTGTCTCATGAGTCTTTAGCTGGCTACTACAAAACTAATTTCGCCATGATGCAGCACCATAAATATAGTTTAGCCGAACTGGAAAATATGATTCCATTTGAGCGTGAAGTCTATACACATATGCTAGTACAGTTCTTAGAAGAAGAAAAGAAAAAGATAGAACAACAAAAGGCGAGCCATGGCTAACTTTCAAAATATACTTAGTAGTCAGACAGAAGAAAACGGGATGACCTCTGAAGAAAAGCAAGAGAACATCAAACGTTCGACCGCGCAGACTAAACTTCTTAAAAAGATTGAAGAAAACACTAGAGGATTAGGCGAGGGAGATCCACGTGTAGTTCCTGATAGTGCTGGGACACCCATTAGATCCATTGGATTAATAGGTGTGATGTTTGCTGCATCGCTCGCAACAATGGTTGGTGCTATTCAAGGACATATCGCTGCTATCAAAATGTTTGGATCTAAGATGATCCCTTCCAGCGTGATTAAAAATCTTACTCAAAGCATGGATGCTACAAGTAAGTTCTTTTCTGATGGTGTAACCAAGGTGAAGAACTTTGTTAAGGGTATCATGGATGGCTTCATCAAGATGTTCAAAAGCGATGGTCTTGGTAAAATGTCTCAAATGCTCATACGTGGTATTGACGCAATTAAAGACTTTTTCAAACCAATAACCGAAGCAATGCAATACGTTAAGACTGGAGGTGGGTTCATCTCTAATCTAATGAAAACTGTACGAGGTGGTATCACTTCATTCATGGATTTCTTTGGTCGTATTGGTAACTTCTTTGGGTCATTCAGTAAAGTGTTTGCTGGTTTCGCAGTAGTCGCTAAAAAGATCTTTCTCCCTCTAACAATAATTATGACTCTCTGGGATACAGTAAAAGGTACTTTTGCTGGGTTTGAAGAGGACGGTATCGTTGGCGCACTGACTGGTGCTGTTAAGGGATTCATAAACTCACTTATCATGGCTCCGCTTGATATGCTTAAGAGCGCAGTCTCTTGGATCGGTGGCGCGTTTGGTTTCGAGCAAGCTGAGGCGTATCTCGATTCATTCAGTTTTGAGGAAATGTTCTCTGGATTGATGGGTGGTTTGACTGATGCTATCATGGCAATCCCTGAATACATCGGCGAGATGGTAGATTGGATTGGACAAAAGATCTCTGAGGCTATGAGTTTTGTGTCAAACGTATTTGACGAGTTTATTATCCAACCACTTAGTAACTTCGTAACAGAATACATCATTGATCCGATCACTAGCTCATTTGAAGGAATAGCAGGATTCTTCGTTAGAATTAAAGATCAACTTCAGATGTTCTTGACAGACTTTGGTATTCCTGCAGTTGAAATCGATCTACCGATGCTTGATCCATTTACAATTGGTCCATTCTTCCCATTTAGACCAGATGAAGGTACTGTAAGCGATTCAGGATCTACTAGTGTTGATTCTACTCCACGTGCTGCCCTTGTTAATGATTCTTTTGTAGAACTAGATACTACAGCTGGTAGATCTACAGCGTCGATCGGTGGTCAAGAATCTGAGATTGATAACTCTACATTTAGAACAATTAAAGCGAGAGCACAGGAAGGTAACTTCACACAGCTTAAAGCGAGAGCACAGGAAGGTAACTTCACACAGATACAGGAAATTGTTGCTGAAGACCGAGCGTATAATGATGACCGTTTAACGTTCTTCGACCGCCGTAAGGTTGATGTAGGTTATGCTAGTGCTAGAGATTTGTTGGCTCAGAAAATTGATGATCAATCTGTAGACAATGCGGTTGCTAAATTTTCTACAGGTGGTGCTGGTGGTAGTACTAATGTTGTTAACGCTCCAGTTAGTAACTCAAGCACGACAGCAGTATCTTACAGACCTAATATTAGAAATCCGCAGCCAACTGTTGCGACTGCGGACATATATTAGTGAAAAGGGGAGCGATGCTCCCCATTCCTTTAACCACTTATTCCCATAATATATTCTTCTGAGATCAAGACCCCCATCTTACCATCAATGGTAACAGCCATGCCCTTACCCCATTGAAGATAGACAGTTTGGTTTAGCAGTCTATTGTCGCAATCTGGACCGATTGCAGAGATAAACCCTGCTTTTGACCCAGACTCAAGATCAGCACCGCCAAGAATAATACCACCAGCAGTAGTTTCTTCTTTAGCGATCTCATGCACGAGAATGTTGTTTCTAGTTGGGTAAATCATAATTAGTCCTCAGCTGCAATTCGTTCAAAGTAAGACATTACGTCTTCATCATCGTCCGTAGAAACTGGGGCTGATGAAGCAGGCTGTGGTGTTGGCACAGATTTAATTGCTGGAGCCTCACGCACTGGAGCAGGTTCAACATCATCAACAATCTCAGCTGCAGACTTTGAAGCATAAGTGTCGCCAGACAATACTGAATCCAGTTTTTCTTTCAACTCATTATAAGTCTTGAAGTTCGATTCATCAGTAAATTCAGACAACTTGTGTTGGCTACTAGCTATTTTAACAATCTCTTCATCAGAAGCAACTGGAGCAGGTTCCATGAAAAGTGATTCGTCGTAGTTAGCGTAACCAGAAACTTTACGCATACGTAACTTAAAGTTCGCACCTTCCCAGAAGTCAAAAACGTTTACTGGCTTTTCGTCTTCGAATGTTGGGCGCGCTTTGTCCATGACCTTATCAAAGATCTTCTTACCAAACTTGAACAAGAATACCTTGCCTTCGTTCTCAGGATGCTTGGGATCTGATACAACAAGAATGTTAGCAGTGTAAGAGAGTCTACGTTTTTGCTTACGAGCAATTTCTTTGTTTGCTTCAGAACCAGAGTTCCAAAGAGTGGTGTTGAGTTCACCGACTGGATCGTCTTTGCCGATCGTAGTTAGTGAGTTCTCAATGTACCACTTACCAGTTGGACCTTGGAAACCATGAGAGAAAAGACGTACCCATGGTAACTCGTCACCTTCTACGCGAGGTAGAAACCGAATAGTAGCAGTACCATTACCTGACTTGTCAGACTCAAGACGCCAAAAGCGATCGTCTTTGAAGGATTTCTTTTCTTGTTGGGGATTAGCAATCTTGTCGAATGCTGAAGTGATTTGACCGAAGTCGTTGTTACGCATATTGCGAAGTGTATTAATATCCATTATGTTTCCTTTATGTCGTATTTACGGAGTATGTTTAGTATGTCGTATATCAATTTCATCGTATAGTTCAACTTCGTCATCGAAGTAGTCATCATACATTTCAGTATCATAATCAACGGTACTATTTAGCGCCCTTAATTTACCACCACGTTTAGCACGGTTTGGTTTTTTTTCACTGCGGCGCTGATCAGTGAATTTATCATCAGAATTACTACGGTATGTACGTCCCATGGTTTACAACTCAATGAGTTCCTCTTGAAAGTGAGCCCATACCTCAGCGATCTTACTTTTGTTGCACTTTATGAAACGTTTCACCTTAGCGATCCTTCTGAGTTCATTTTCCCAAATCATACCAGCAGGAGATTTCTTCCAAGAAGATATGATTGGGTGTATGTCATCGATAATACTCAACGTTTCGATTGAGATCTTACCTCCAACATAGAGGTTCAGTGCGACGGGGTAATGCCCATCAACAAAGTTAAACAACCTATTACCTATTATAGCGTTATTTTCCATATTAGTCAACATCGTTGCTAAATCGTTTACAAACACCTGAGTGATAGATTGTTTACGGTTTCTCCAAAGATCAAAGTTGGTAGAAGCGTCATCGTTATAGTAAACCACTTGATCATTACCATAAGCGAAGTTTGCTACATAGTATTGAATCAACTGCTGATCCGTTTCGAATTTTCTAGCAAGTTTCTCGAAAATAAACCGATCGTTTCTCGCACCGAATGCTTCTCTAGATCCTTTGACGTTGCCTCGTGTTTCAAATACATCATACTTGTCAGTGGTAAAATGAAGTTTTACCGCAAGATAATATTTGTAAGCACGAAATCCGTCCATCATATATCCAGCATTGCTTCTTTCGGAAGGTAGTTTAGTTCCCTAAACTCCATTTCGATCTTATCCTTCAGAGGTTGGCTAATTAGTTTACTAATATCCTGTGGCTCGAGTTCATTGTCTTCGCAGTATTGAAGAATGACATCCATACAAAGATTTTTCGACTCAGCAGCTAACGTCTCTATATGAATAGAGAACTCATTGGCAGACTTAAACAATCCCTGATCTTCTAAGTAGGTGCTCAGTAGATCGGATTTCTCTTGAGAGGTTTTCATATTCTTCAATTTTTGCACGATACACCGTCCACGTTGGGTTAGTTAAATCATTAACTTTCATCTTGTTATCGTATTTATCAAGAAATTTGTCAAAGAACTGATCAAATTTTATACGTTGAATAAGAAGATCTATAAGTTTAGTTTTTAATTTGGCAGATTCTTTAATGCCGTATTTTGTAATAGTTTTCATGATAGTATTATACCCTAGTTCGTTATTAAAGTCAACCACGACGCATCTTTGCAATTTCTTCAGCCTGTTTTGTACCACGCATAACAGGAACAGCATTAGACTTGTGCATCGTAGCGATACCTACAATCAAGTCACCAGTGTACTCTTTACGAGGAGGTGGAGGGCATACACCAGTAGAAATTGAAGTGAGACTAGGAATTTCTGGTGTCTCCCTCACAAACGTTTGAGAAGGTTTTAATTCAACGAACTCACGCTTCTGTTTCTTAACAGTGAGAGATCCATAACGCTTCTGGAATTCTTTCTTGAGCTTCGCACCAGCATGTAACTTCTGGCGTTGCGCTTTCTTGTAGGCTGGAGTACTCATACGAACAAAGATCGCAGTACTTCAACTTGGAAGTATTCTGGCAATATAAACATAATATAGATTCCTAATCAATTTCAATAGGTATATTATACAACAAGTTTTACAAAAAGTCAACACTTTTATTGTGTTTTTTCAAGTTTTTTTCTGTTGCAAAATCAACAACTTACATGTTAAGAAAGTTCTTTGATATCATCACATAAACCTAGTTTCTTCGCTTCTTGCGGAGACAACCAAACGTCTTGTGGCGGCAACAGAACATTACGAATCTTTTTCTCAGTGATACCAGTACACTTCTTGTAGTGTGCCACCATTTTAGTAGTAGTCAAATCAAATTCTTTAATAGTAGCGAACAATTCATGCTCTTTACCAAACGCTCCCCAAGAGTATTGGTGTGACAAGATAGAAGTGTTTGGGGTAAGCATACGCATACCCTTCTGACCAGCAATAAAGATCATCAATCCTGCTGATGCAATTTGCCCCAATCCAATCGTACGCACTGGAATAGCAGATCCTTTTATCACATCAATCAATGCGAATGCTGCATTCAAGTCACCACCAGGAGAGGTAATAATTAGGTTCAACAGCTTTGGTCGTTCTTCAGCGAAGTTAGAATCAAATATCCACTCAACTACTGCCTTTACAGATTCTACATTAACATCACCCATCATTAGGTAAAACGATTGTTCAAGTGGACTTTTCTGTTCTAGCTTGACGTTCATTTTTGTCATCATGGTTATTATCTCTCTCTGTAAAAAATATGTGTATCGATTTTAGCTATACGAACGTAGTGTTTCGCCCAATACGGATTAACATAATCTGCATGGTACCATAAAGCACCATCAGTAATGTCAATAAGATCATTATACCCCATAATGATCTGATAAGCAATACCCCTCGCTTCTTCGTATTTTACAGGTTCGTAAATTTCATCAGACTTACCATCGCAATACCAAGAGAACTGGCATTGATTTCTTAGTGGAACACTTTTTCCGCCATTCTCTAAATGCCATCTAGACAACCTAGCTTGGTAAACTACACCACAAACAGTATCGGGGAATAGGTCGCTTTTGGTTCTATTCATGGTAACAAAAGCTACGCCTCTTTTTCCCGCAGCACTTTCGTTTCGTGCTTCATGGTAGATGTTTAGTGCCATACATTCAATTGACTTTTCTATTGATGGTATTACCTTACTCATTTTGTCAAAATACGTATTCTCCTCTTCATTAAGGTGAGAGTTACTCATGCCCAGTAACACCAGAAGTATAGTTGTAAAAAATGAAAGTTTAAAGATCTTATCTTTTAAAGTTGATTTTAGCATTTGGATATCTTTCCACTATTTTTATCCAATGATCGCGCCAACCCTTAATATGTTTTGGACTATCATCTGGATTTAAGTTCGGAGTTATATTGTGAGTATAACTGGCTATAGTATTATCAAACCAAGAGTCGCACCCCCAAATATCAATTTCAGTGTAACCTTGTTTGAGCAATATTCTACATGCAACATGCCCGCTTGAGTCAAAATCTGGAGAAACATCTATAATACTAATCATACGTTTCTCAAAAAAACCTCTCCATTGAGGTTCACCAGCACAGATCCATGCTTTCTTACTAAAGTGTGCATTACATTCGATGAGTTCTGGATTCTCATACCATTTACGCACCATAATGTCATCAATGACTACGGTAGCATTAGCTCCATTATACCATGGTGCATTACACGCCATAATATAATCATATTTCTTATCGCTGGAAAGAAAGCCTTCGCGGCTTGGTCCATTACAGAGTAATGCTGCTTGCATCTTCCAGCCGAACCATTGTTATTTGTACGTCTGGATTCTCTTCATTCAAGCGATGCCAGTTGCTACGCCAATCCGTTATTTGTTTAGTCTTCCTAGCACCATCTAAACCACCATGAACATACTTCCACGTTGATGATGTGTTTTCCATAGTAAAAAACGTATCACACCCATATACTCTGACTTGAGTAGCGCCTAGTTGTTCAATTGCTACCTTTGTTGCGCAATGTGCTGATGACTCCCGTCTGCGAACTTCTACATCACCTAATTTCCACTGATGTAAGAACTGCTTCTCTCCATTATGGACAAATTTAGTATTTGCGCTTGGGCTCAAATAAAATTTTACTGGTTGAACTTCCTCTTTCTGAATAACATAATCGCACCAACCTTGTGCTGCCTTGCCATCAATAATTGTCGTGGCGTGAACATCAGTCCATGGGAAATTACACCCCATTACAAAATCAAAAGGATAAAGATCCTTTTCCATAAACCAATCTTCTTTGCTTGGTCCATTTCCTAAAATTGCCACAATCATTTATTACACCATTTAAAAATTTTATCATATTCCCAATCCCATTTACCGCTCAGTACATCTTCAACAGTAATGTCCATTGGTAACTCGCTACAGGATTGTATCAGTCCACTGTTCTTCCATGAGTTCTCTCCAACGATAATGAAACGACATCTTGCTTTAATCGCAGCATACATCTCGTGATGGCGACCAGTAATCAATAAGTCAGCCCTGCGAAGTTTGCTAACAATATCTTCCCAGGACTCTTTGAAAATGTTTATCTCAGGATAACCCGCTTCAATCGATTTATCAAACAACGCTGCTTGTCCTTTGTAAATATTAACCCACACTCTTTCTTGAATAGGAACGTCAGAACGAATAGAACGATCTGGAACCACAGTTGACTCTACCCCTTGATCTAGTAATGCTTGTTGAGAGAGAATCTCGCGAACTTCAACAACGGTACATCGTTTGATAATCTCAGCACAAGATTTATCCATTTCTTGCCAAAGAGAATTAACTAACCAAGTCTCAATACCTTGATTCTGAGCACGAGTCAAAACCTCTAACCAAGCCAGAGCAGCAGGTTGATTGTGATGCATAGTACCCTCGCCATTTAAGATGACACGAGTAGTACCTTCGGGGATCTTGTATCGCTGAAGAGTTTCAGCAGTTCTTCTTGTGACGCTTTTAACTGATTGGTCGAATTGTATGTTCTTAACTACTTCGGCACATCCACTGTGATAGTTTGAAGTGTCATTAAGTAGTAGTATCATTCAATCCTCCATTAAGAAGTGACAAGAGTTTTTGGTTATAAGGAAACTCTTGTCAGAAACCTCATCTAGCTATCAAGCAGCTAGAGAGTAGACGTCATTTGCGTTTACTTTAAGATGCTATTCGTCTCGTCCTTTCTTCTTACACCAGTCGAACCTAAAATCACCCCCATCATAAACACACCCTTCAACCTGTGACCAACCTGCTCTTCCAGGATGTGTTTATGGTGGAGGTGGTGGGAATCGCACCCACGTCCTAATGTCCTCCAAGCAGAGTCATCAACTCAAGCATATTATATATTATACACTAAAAGTCTTTGCAAGTCAACAGTTATGTAGTTTGGAGTAATCTTCTCGGAGAGAGATGAATTTATCGATGTAGTCGTCTCTCTTCTGGACAAAGACGATAGGTTCTTCATCGTCGACAGCCATTAGAATAACTAACTGATCAACAGGAATACCTGTACGTTCTTCAAATGCAACCGCGTAAGCTGAACACTGCATAAAATAGTTAGAAATGTGTTCTAGTTTCTTAACACGTTTGGAAGTTTTGAAGTCGATGATTGAAAGTCGCCCATCCCAATCAGCGATGCAGTCAACTGTACCAGCAACTGAAAGATGGTCACTATAAAGAGGAGTTTCTAGACAGTGTACATTGTCTATACCATCCAACAAAGGTTGGAAAGACTTCCACATGTCGTGATCGAAGATATCGACTGATACTTCTTTATTGCTAAGGTAGTCTTCACACAACTGGTGGACTCTAGTTCCACGAGTGGCTGCACGATTGGAGATTTCATTCGCAACCTTTTCTCCTACTCGCTTTCGCCATTCTTGAATAGATTTCTGGTTGAGAAGCCCTGTGACAGTTGTGACTGAAGGGTAGGCATTACCTGATGGAGTTTCGTATACGCGAGATCCGTTTGAAGAGGTGACACGTTTTAGGGTAGGTATATCATGTTGTATATGATTAAATGTTTTCATGCTCCCATTATACAACAGGAGCATGAAAAAGTCAACACTTATTTTGAATTATTTACAGGGTTACGCTAGAAGTATACCCAAAGTTGCTGGTCCAGCAATGCCATCAGCAGTCAAATCATTTTCATGCTGCCACGCTTTCAGTGCACGCTCAGTTCCTGCACCAAAGACACCATCAGCGCCAATACCCAATGCTTCCTGCATTAGTTTGACACCTTCGCTTCGTGAACCCTTACGCAGAACACCGATGTCATCCAAGATATCTTCGAAATCATCTTCGTCTGTCGTTAGCTCTTCAACGCTCATACCCAGAACTTCCATGGCATGAGTGTAACGACGTTGACGATCTTCAAGACCAATAGTACCTCCGTTGATCTTTTTAGTCATTCGCTTAACGTCATCACTATCAGCAATATCGTTTAGATTACGACTTTCCCAGTACCAACACGCAGACTCAATAGCACCTGATGGGGTCGCAACATATTCTGCCGCTTCTTCTGCTGTCATACTAACTGACTTACCAAACGCGGTATAGTTATCACGACCAGTCAACTGCTTAAGACCACGCCCACGGAAACGCCATCCATCACCCTCTTCAACGTTGCCCATTTTGTATTTACGGTACTCGTCCATATATACGTAGTTGGCAATCATTTCAGGTTGACGGTGGTACTCGTCAGCATCCCGCTTTGGAGAATCGCCAAAGTACCGACCAAATACTGAACGCAATGCTTTTGAAGAATAGTTTAGATTTTCTTCTAGGCGTTTGAAGCCAGCACTCTCATGCGCGCATTGACTTAAGAAGTGTGCTACTCTACTCTCTGTAGTAATACCATACTTTGGCAGAAGTTCGCATAATGCATCATACCAGTCATCTGCGTCGGCAGAGATAATTTCACTGAGGTGATCCTTAGTGAAGTCAAATTCAAAACTCATTTTACTTTCCTTTATCTAAATCTTCATACTTCATTTTAGCTAAAATATAATCCTTAACCAAATTTGACCGAACAATATCTTCTACATCAAACTCAATCTTTGTGAAGGAATACATGTATTTAGCAATGTCAAAGAACCGAAGAATACCAGACTTGTCGTTTGCCTTTCTTAAGTCGCACTGACGATAGTCACCACACCAAACAATCTTAGAGTGATTACCCACCCGAGTCATGACAGTATCAATTTCTTCGTAATTCATATTTTGCATTTCATCTACAATGATGATGCTATTATCGAAAGTTTGTCCGCGAATGAAGGATGTTGATACGAACTCAATGTGTTTTTGTTCCTCCAGTCGTTGCCACGCATCTTTGCGATCGAACATAACTGCACACATTTGGTGATAAGGTTGTTGGAAGACAGCGAGTTTTTCGCTGAGGTCTCCTGGGAGGTGTCCAATGTCACGACCTTGGACGGCAGATCGAACGACGACGATCTTGGTGTAGGGATTTTTTTTATCCAAGACTTCTTCAAGCGCCTTGTATAAAGCAATAAATGACTTACCAGTTCCCGCAACCCCATGAAGCGCAATAAATTCGTCTCCGCGTTTATATGCTTCGTAAAACGTTTTCTGGTTTTCAGTTAGTGGATCGAACACGTTTAGGTCGTCGATCCGAAGAGTTAATCTCCTTGTGTCTTTCTTTTGATATCTTTGAGGGTTTGCATCATGATTAAAATTATCAACTACTTTCAGGGCAGTTTTTTTGGACATGAAGTCTCCTAGTGATTACATTTGGGATGATGTTTTATTCAATTCACTTCCTGGAGCGCGCTCGTGAATCTTCTGTAATACCTCCTTAAATCCTGAATCCATTTTGCGTACACCAACCCGAACTGGATCACAAATCATAGGTGCAGTTACCTGTTGGACGACTGATTGCTCAGCGCCACATTCAGGGCATGGTTGTTGTTCGGGAATTTTTCGATCGTCAATCTTTGACGATTTTTCGAATGCATGATCGCATTCTTTGCATTTATACGTGTATAATGGCATTAAGTATAACCTCACTGTTTGTTGCTGATGCTATCATGGTAAAGATAAAAGATGCATCATGTTATTTGTATTTATCCACGGTGGGATTTCACGCTTTTTCCAAGACATCATACGAACCTTGTCACCATTATAGTAGTTGTGGTATGATTGTAGAGAGTCGCCGGTGACTTTGTAGTGGTCTGGCATAGCAGGAGGTGGTTCTGTCCACTCACCTCCTCGGATATTACGTGGCATTTTCGTTAGCAGTCTGTGCATTAAACCAGACCGCTGTACTTTGTGCTTCTTACCGTAACGATAAGTGTACTCTGAACAGAGTGCTTCAAGTAGATTAGCGAGCCACATGTAGTTTTCTACGTTCTCACGACACCAGATAGCAGATGGATGGTTAATATGTGTTGCTTTATACATTAACCCTTGGTCATTATCGTTACCAAGTATCCATTGCTGCTGGCGACGACCTGTTTGTGACTTTCCAGTGATCTGTTCACCGTCTAGAACACGATGAGCAGTGGAAAGTAGCTGTGCATACTCAAGAATCATCTTGACTACGTGTTTATCAACGTGATATTGAGTGCAAA
>Ga0181400_1000318_pt1 | contig 20456 bp, 35 predicted proteins | sample 23SPOviralmetaG_FD_130129 | JGI IMG/M metagenome (GOLD analysis project Ga0181400, IMG submission 130129) | Marine viral communities from the oligotrophic San Pedro Time Series (SPOT) site, San Pedro Channel, CA, USA - 23 SPOT_SRF_2011-06-22 | ecosystem: Environmental > Aquatic > Marine > Strait...
TGTATCTGGTCGATTATCTCTATACCAGTGCGTGCTTTGACACTCTCACACATGACATTCCAATCATGGTTACCACCTGCATGAAACAATTGCATCTCACGCTCACTCAAAGGTATCTCTACATCGACACCAGTGGCTATATGGACACCAATCAAACCATTCTTCATGATAGTACCTTTAATATTAATGGGACAACCATCAAAGATAACCCTTGAAGGAAGTCTTTGTCTAGTAATCCGTTTTTCTTTATTGCTTTTATCATGGTACAAGTATATCAAAAAGTGAATAGCATTGTCAACGCCATCGTATACACTAGAATGGACTAGACAATAGAGGGTATGGTACAGGTGTTTTAGATAAATGGCAACGCCTTCGGAGACCTATCAACCACAGGGGTTAGGAGGGTGTCTCTCATGCTCTCTGAGGCACCTATACGCGTCTCTGAGATGCAGTGGGAGTAGGGGTTCCAGAGGCGTTTGACCCCTCGTTAAAAATGTGTTTTAAATCTCTTAACACGCTCAGTGAAACCAGTAAACTCCACCGTAGGTGAAACCATGCTCAAATCGAATATTATTACACACTTTGACACACTTCTGCACACAATATATTCATTTCACGATAATATATCTTAGAATTATATTCCAGCATGCATTCCTATCGTATTCCTGTGGCGTCCCTACTAGGATTCGAACCTAGACTAAGAGTTTAGAAGACTCTGGTGCTATCCATTACACTATAAGGACTATAGAGTTTACGCACATATACTTTGATATGTGTTATTTTGAATTAAATCTATTCGTTATCCTTTTGAATCTATTCTTTACACTCTGAGGTGATATGAAGTTGGTACTAGAGTCTATGATAGATTCTTTGATACATCCATGGTTTTCATGGTATATGTCCATTGCCATTGATATTCTCGGTGTATGACTCATATGTGTTTTGACTTCGTGTGGTATCATACTACCTATGAGATTCATTGTACCTTGTTCATTACGCTCGTAGGTGTCGTTGTAGTGTGTACCTGTCGTGTTTGGACCTGATATGAAGGTGTTAGAGGCATAGAAGTTATCCCATCCTGGTGTGGTGTCTGTCTCATCTCCGTGTATATGGATTGGTATCTTCTGCCCTTGTCGGAGTATATTGACCCAACATTGGACATATAGTATTGTCTCGTCTTGGAATTCGGGAAGCGTAAAGAGTCTCTTCGGAATATCGAATTCAAGTAGGTCTGGATTGTTTAACCAATTGTATACAGTGAATTGGTGTGTAGTACCTTCATATGCGTTATCGTCTATATTGGGTATGTCGAGTACCATTCGCTCGTCGCGGAGTAGTATCTTCGATAGTCGATTACACTCCTCTGGTGTGAAGAGTGTATATGTTGACCTGTGGGAGTAGGGGTCTGGATTGTTTACAAAACCCATAGTCGTAGATAGAGGTCTTCTCGTAGACCTTCTCCTTTGACTTTAAGGAAACGACAATGTGTATTGAATCTTTTCCATTCATGACCGAAGTTGACCCATTTGGATTCCATGAGTTCGACTCCTTCTGGTGAGTCTGCAGGTGCTCCTTCCCATATACCTGGAAAGTATGGTATGACCTTTTCATCCCATATAGGGTTAAACTCTTCATTCTTGTCGTTATTGTTTAGATACCATGGTGCAATATTACCAGGAGGTGGTGCAACTTTCATACCTTTGAAGTTTTCTTTGATGTATGCACCTAATCCGTTTTCTTGTTCTTCAGGTGTGTATGTTTCTTTTCTAAGGTTCATACAGTCATTACCATTGAATCTTAGTAAGTCTGTCTCTATCTCTGGTGTTTCATCCCACCATGAGGAGGTTACTCCTAGATATGCTGATTTGTTATCTCTTATCTCAACCATTTGTTCAGGTGTAAGGACAATGTGTGAAGGTAAGTCTGATATCTCACCTTTCATTGGCATTCTTTCAATGTAATACTTTTGACATAGTTCAAGTGGAATTAGATTGATGTCATTCACAACAATCATGTCTTCTGCACTCCAAGCATCTTGTCTAAACAAATCTAACTTGTAGAACTCATCGTTGGTGATATCGTCTCTCTTCGTAAGAGGCATGATGTTCATACCAAAGTTTGTTTCTAATCCTTCTGCATTGTCTGTATAACAATATAGATTGAGTTTAAGAAAAGGTAGAATCACATCAACACGGTGATGTAATAGATTTCTTTGAATTGCATTGACCTTATCGATTGAATCTTGGTCGTGTTGTGTTTTAACGATGACTACATGTAAGTTAGTCTGATGTGTTAGTCCTGTTTCTTCATTCATAATATTTCAATTTCTCCATGTTATATGAATATTTATCTTCTCATACGAGCAAGGTCTTTTGCATATTGACCTTTCTCACCTACTTCCTCTTCAAAGACTGGCACAAGATTACTCTTATGCATCACTGCAATACCTAGGAGTTTTCTTTCTCCTGTATATTGCATAGGTTCTTGTTTACACATATGTGATAAATCACCTGTAGTCCCTGTATATGAGGGATAGTCCTCGATTCTCAACTCTGACACAATCTGGTTGTATTGTCTTTGTTGAGTCTCTAATAACTCATTGTATTTAGTTCGTTTAGATTTAGTAGAAAATGCCTTTGTCTTTCTTTTCTTACCATGTGGTCCGTATTTAATACTTGACCCTAAATTAATAAAACCCATACATTAAGTATACTCGGTGTATGGGTTTTTGTCAAGTGTTTTATGAAACTAATTTTACTACTTTGTGTAGTCGTCCACATTTCATTAACTTATTGAATTTGTCTGCTTGTGTCCTAAGATACGAGGCAGACAATGATGCTAAATATCGCATTGTTATCTCCTGTTATGTTGGAAACTATCCGACAACTGGACTTCGATTTCTCTACTTACTCTTTGTGTCTTACTTGTTTCGATTATGTGTCAATTGTGTGTCAACAATGGTATTTATAAGGAAAGTGGCGGAAGATGAAGGATTCGAACCTTCGAAAGAGTTTCCCCTTTGCTGGTTTTCAAGACCAGTGCATTCAACCGCTCTGCCAATCTTCCTTATATGGTGGAGCTGGAGGGAATCGAACCCACGACCCCCTGCTTGCAAAGCAGGTGCTCTCCCAACTGAGCTACAGCCCCTTATTCTTTAATTCTGGTCTTTTTAGACTTTGATGTCTTTTTTGACTTGTACACCTTTTTGTATGCTTCATTAACATCAGGTGTTGATTTGTCGTCTGCAACATATCGACCTTTTGCGTCTCTATTACGGACAGTTTCGTACCCTAACCATGTTGTGAATTTATCCCAAAATGCCATTATCATTTACCTCTTTATCTACAAATACGACTTTATCTAGTCCTATTTTATTTCTTCTATCAAATTCTACTTTGATTTTCCTTTTCAATCTACCAGTTGTACTGGTGTTATTAAACTTTTCTATAAGTGTCTTAATTGATTGACACTTCATGTACTGATGAGTAGTGGTTTTCTTACCTGTTCCTCTTTCTACTATGACCTGAGACGGTCCAAATTTTACTGGCATATTACTTTCCTTGTCCTCTATATGGTTTAAGTTGTCTTTTCTTAGACTTATTCATAGTGGACATGCCAACTTTAACTTTTCTGCCTCTACCACCAACTCCTATTGATGATGTCTTTGCACCTTTGCCGTTAATTAATGATTTGTGTCTTTGTCTTGATGATGCTCTTGCCATAATATTTTATTTATTGTTATTTTGAAACCACTTTAATGAACATTCAGGTCCACAAAATATGTATGCTTCATTGTTTTCATTTGGTGAAGTGTGATACTTTACCTCTTCTACTGGTACCATTGTATCACAAACTTCACAATTATAATAGTGCATTAAATGTTTTTTCTGATTTCATTTCAGTTGGTTGTATTTCTTCTAGTTCTTCTTCAAATGGTTTGTGTGAGAACTCTGTTTGAAACCATACACCTATTACAGTTCTAATACCAGATTTAACTGGTGTTGTACCATGATAAACATTATTTGAATGATTAAACATAATCATATCACCTGTCTTTGTTTTGAATACTGTATCATCAACAACCAATGTACCACCTGTAAAGTCTTCATCTAATGTGATGATTGCAGTTGCTGTATCGTATTCATCTGCACTATCGGTATGCATAGGAATGAAAGTTCCTGTTGGATATTCCATAACTGAGACATATGAAACGAACTCAAAGTCTACATGTTCTGGTCTCAAAGGCATAATCTTTTCACAGAAATAGTCAAAGTTAGGTGAATTAGGTGTAATAGACCATACAAGTCTACCAGACTTATCTCTGTATTTAAAGTCGTCTCTTAACTCCTCATTTGGTAATGCAATATCACCATCTTGTTCTATTTCAGAGGTCTCTTTTTGTCTGAACTTATGTAATATCAACTTACAAGTATCCTTTTTCATAAGACCTCTGCAATATTGTATCATGTGTTTGCCTTTTGAATTTGACATATTAGAACCTCGGATGTAAGAATCTGACTTGTGAACATCTCCAAGAATCATTCAGTTTAGAGTAATCATCTACCCATGCACCGTGAATTCTATTTCCTGGAAATATAACACATCTATTGAATTTGGCAGGTATAATCCTGTCTATTGTAAATCTATCTTCTACAGGATACATGAGATTGAACCTTTCATCGTTTGTAATCCACTCACCATTATATACTGCAGTTCCACCATCATCGTTCTTATCTAAGTATACAATCATGTTCAATGTAGAACGATTATCTGGTGTAGTCAACTCTTCGTCTGTATGTGGGTAATGTTGTATCTTATTGTCTACAATGTTAAGGGTTTGAAACAAATTGAACTCATAAAAGTGAGACCAATGATAATCACCCTTATGAAAATGTTTTCTACAGAAATGTAATAGTCTTTCCATATCTGTTATATACTTTCTAGTAGGGTGTGATATGTTGTCATTGATTCTGCAATCGTAGTAGTCTATACCATTCTTACTATCTCTTTCTGCATTATATTTCCACAATGGGAAATCTCTTTTCATTATATGGTCATGCAGGTTATCTGGATTACTATAGAAGTTATCAATCGTTAAACAGAAACCATCAAACTGTGGTTCCCATTTATCTGAGAATGAGTATAGTTCATCCATGTCATACACTTTGCTCAAAATAAAACTCCTTTAGGTTTAGTATGTGATTGTGGTATATCATGTGATATTTCCAGATGGTCACCTGTTTTAATCTGTTCTTTAACTTCTTCTATCACTGCAGGTGGTATTTCTGGTATACTCTCATCTTGTATATTTGTACCAAGGAAACCATAATCTAAATCATCACCTGATTCGTTTTGATTATGAACATCTACTGGATGATGTAGATTGAATGATATTGCAATTCTCTCATAACCATCAGGTGCATTAATAAGAGGTGGAACAGAATGCATTATTGGACTTGGCCACATTAAGAATTGTCCCTCATTTGGGTAGAATTCTATCTCATCATGGTAGTTTGCACCACCTATAAATTTTGCATTTGGTATGTCTTCTCTTCCCCATTCATTTACAGGAAGATTCAATGCGTGTGCCATTGCACGATTTGGATTCTCAAATTTGATTGGTTGTGATTCTTCTTCACCTGTTTTGACATACCATGTACCTGACATATATGAGTTGATATGATTGTGTGATGTATGTTGATGTGGTTCATTGTACACACTTATCCATGCAAATAGATGTAAATCACTTCTCTTTAAATGAGAAACTTCTTGACTATAACATGTATTAATGAACTGAATGTATGTATCTTTGACTTGTTCTGAGAACTCCTTATACCAAGGAAGTTGAGTCATTTTATGTCTTAGATGTTCATCAAAGTATGTTGTATAATTCTTACTGAAATCATTATGATGTTCTTTCCTGGCTTCTGCCACTAAATCCCTACAATCCTGTTTAACAGTCTCTAAGTCTATCTCTTTAAATTGACCTCTGAGAAATGGTATTGAAAACAAATCTAATTGTTCACAATCACCTGCAGCTTTCCAATCACTTGTTTGAAACATAATTAATCCCCTTTCTTTTCTACTTGAACACCAACACCCTTTTCACCACTAGGCATAGTGACATCACGATAATATACCACAACTTCACCTAGTTGTTTAATGTATCGTTTGATTTCTTGTAAATCTTCTGCCATAACTTTGTAATCACCAACAGTAGATGCAACGAAGACAACTTCTCCGTTATTTAACTCTTTCATTTCATCCAAGAATCTATCTAAGTATGTATAACCCTCAGGCCAATCTGGATTTTCTCTTTCTGATAAATCACATGCCTTAGGTCTTTTGAATTGTTCTACACCTTTATCATCAAACCTCTTAGGTTCGAATGATAATGTTCTCTTACATGGGTTTACTATTCGTGCTTCTGATACAACATACCATGTTGGTGCAGTCAAATTGACTGGTCTTGGTAAATCAGGTTGCATGATGTCAATGACAACAGGTTTTGATACTATCTCAACATTCTTTGTCCCTAATAAAGAACAACCACTAGTCGTTAGTATTAGGATTGCCAATACTATATAATTTCTTAGTATCATCTTCAAGTCCCTCCATCACTGCCTCTGAGGCATTGTTAAATCTCAATTCTATCATACCTGGTTTTTTCAGTGCAAGTAAGTCTAAATTGTGTCTACTGAATATTGCAAGATACTCTGCCTTCTCTTGTTCTATTTGTGCATTCACTCTTGTCATATTCATCAGTGCCTTACCTTGTTTCTCGTAAGACTCTTTCATAGCCACCATAGTGGCTTTCTGTTCTTCTACTGCATATTCCAACTTTTGATTATTTGCAGTGAGTGTTTGATTCTCGTTATATAACCACCAGGAACTAAGACCTAATACTAATATAATTGCTATAAAAAACTGTTGCATAATTACCTCTGACCGTATGGATTCCTATACTTTTTGGCTTCGTATGTGTCTTTTGCATCCCTTACACACCAATATAATGGTAAGAAGTTTAAGAATGGTACGATAAACAATAATTGCCACCAACCACTATGACCTCTGTCATGTAATCTTCTTGCAGTTAGACATATACTTTGTACTAATGTGCCTAATAGGAATAATGCACTTAATACACCACTGTCTGTATTATCACTAAATGGTTCAAATACACTATAGAATGTAAACCCTAGTACATAGTTATCTACTAACATGAGTAGACCTGCTACTATACATGCATATAGTGTGAACCACCAAAATTCAGGTCTGGTACTTCTTCCGTTAATATCTGTTGCTCTATCGACCAACACCGTCTTCATTACATTGATAAAATGCATAGTTATTTCTCCTCGATTTTATAGTCAAGACCTTTTGATGCTCTGACTTCTATCATCTTTTTGGTTTCCCAATCACGGAACTTTAGATGTTTTTCTCTTTGAATTAAAACTTTTCTGGCAACATATGTAGATTTATACATTTGACCTGTAGTTTCTGATTGTCTGTATATTGTGATTTCGTATTCGGTGTGAAACAAACTTCTGAGAAAGTTCATCAATTTGTCCATGAATGTTTTGTCTTCCATAATATATCCTCGTTATACTCTTATTTAGTATGCGAAAAAAGGTGGGTTTCTTTAAAGTCTAAACCCACACACCGAAAAATCGACTCGCAATTTTGGCTATAGTTATTTTATGTCGTTATAACCCTACGCAAATGTAAAAGAACGACTGAAATAGTGTGTCCAACTGGCACCTTTCTGTTGGTTCTCGATAAGACAATTCCAATTAAGGGTCTTATTCACCACCCACACCATTTCTTAACTTTTTAAGTTCGTTGATTGTGTTCTCAGCACTAGTATGAACAATACCAATACCACCATTCTCAACCCAACTATCAATGTTCTTTTGTCTATCATCGATTAGAATACTACCCTCAAAGGCATACATTCCTTTCTGACTACCAGTGAATGTGCAGGTGACCGCAATTGTAGGGTCAACGAACTCTCTAATCCACTCGTTTTTATCATAAACACATAACTCTCTGTTGACTTCACCTGCCGCAGTTAATATCTCCCACGGTACATTTGTGTGTCTAACATATGCAAGTAAATCATACATATCTACCATCGGTGGTAGATTTCTGAACAATCTCTTATTTGTTAACTCTTCTTTCCTTGCATCATAAATCGCATGACCATGTGCATCTGGTGTAATATTGACTCCTGCCAACTTAGATGCACCAGCCTGGAAATCGGCTAACACACCATCCATATCAAGGAAGATTCTTTTTATTTCTTTATTCTCAATCATGTATACATTATAACAATAAATCAGACGCTTTGTCAAGCGTTTTAAGAGTTTTTTCTAGTCTTCCTGCCTCTATTTCATCACATATTCCAGTGGTCAGGATTTGTCGGACATGCACCATTTCATGTGCAAGGGTTATAAATCTTTCGTTATCGTATTTAATGAGTATGTCTATTTCGGTATCTCCTTTAGAGAATTCGACTAGACCTTTTTGAGGCATGGTAGGGGGTAGTCTTTTGATGTTGACAACACCAAAGAGGTTCGAAATGCTTAGTTGTTCTGCCAAGAAAATGGCATTATGCAACATCCACTTGTCTTTACAATATATCTCCATCTTCTATTTCATCATCATAAGAATCACCACAGAACGGACAAAACCTCAATTCATGGTCTCCGTCATGTTCGATTTCACATTCACACATACAATTATCACAAAAATGAAATTCTTTTTCCATTATAGTATATCCTCATCAAAGGTAGTTCCATCTTCGGCACGATTGGTTCTAACCATGATTTTATCGAATGCTTCTGCAAATCCTATTACATCACCATCAAGTGTTAAGTAGGGCAATTTGTCTTTTGCATCTGTTTTAGGTATATCAATACCAACAATGTAAGTTCTTACAGTTTGATATTCTCTATCAATCATTGAAAGTAGATTCTTGTATCTTTCACATACAAGTTCCTTTTCACCAACTTGGTCGACTTCAGGTGGTAAATATAACAAATATTCTCTACTCATTAATCTTCCCAAACATTTCCGTGTTTTACATATTCTACAAGTTGGTCATAACCACCGATGTTTTCATCTTTAATTCTGATTTGTGGAAAAGTTCTTGCAGTTGGAAACATTTCTAACATTTCTTCTCTTCCAAAATCTGTACCTAATGATTTGTATGTAAATTTATATCCTCTTTGTTCACATAATGCTATTGCTCTATCACAAAATGGACATTGTGGTTTTCCAAATATTTCTATCATAATAAGTATTCACTCCTTTCTTTCTTTGCAGTATATATTGTTCCTGTCTTACTACCATAATAAGGGTCTTTCTTTACACCTTTAGTGCCTTCATCAAAGAAGAAAAAGGTTATTAGTGATACTAATGCCAACCAAAGCACTGCTATTAATAAAACTGCGTCTATCATAATTTAAAATCCGAAAATGTGTCGTCATTGACATCTTGTTTAATACCACCAATCAAGTAAGATTCAATCTCTGTTTCTTGTGGTGCGTTTTGTAATCCTCTACTGTTGAACCAATGTTGTGTCCAAGGTAAAGGGTTATTAGTTGAAGATATATCATACATTGGATTTAAACCAATTGCACGAAGTCTTTTGTTTGCAATGTATTCGACATATTGACCTAGTAAAGGTACTGATAGACCAATCATAGAACCATCTTTAAATAGAAACTCTGCCCAATCTTTCTCTTGTTTGACTGCATCTTCGTATAACTCATATACTTCTTTCTCACAATCTTTTATCACCTGGTTCATTAACTTATCGTTCTCTTGTTTCTGATAACACTTCAGTATGTGTTGTGATATTGCAAGGTGTTGTGATTCGTCTCTTGCAATCAGAGATATAATCTTTGCACTTCCTTCCATGAGTTTCAACTCACCAAATCCGAATGAACATGCAAATGATACAAAGAATCTAATTCCTTCTAATATGTTTACAGATATAAGTGCCAGATATAATGCCTTATAGAGGTCATAATCACTGACTTTGAGACCTAACAGTCTTCTTCTACCTAGTTCAATAAAGTGGTCATACTTTTCGGTGACCATTTCTGCTCTCTTAACGATTGCTTCTTCGTTTAGAATTGTATCGAAGACATCACTAGGGTCTGCATAAATGTTTTTAATGATATGGGTATAACTTCTACTATGGATTGTCTCCATGAAGTCCCATGTAATAATACAAGACTCTAGTTCAGGTAAAGACACGAATGGTAAGAATGCTATGCTTGGTGCCCTACCTTGAACTGAGTCGAGTAAAGTTTGATATCTCAAATTAGATGTAAATATATGTTTTTGTGCAGGTGTAAGTGTTTGATAATCACTTCTATCTTTCTGTAAAGACACCTCTTCTGGTCTCCAGAAGAAACTAAGTTGTCTTTGTGTTAACTTATCAAATATAGGATACTTGAACTCGTCAAATCTTTGCGTGTTCAATTCTTCACCAAAGAAAATCTTGTTCTTAGTAAAGTCTACATTGTTTTTGTTAAATACCGTCATTAAATTAAATCCTCTTCCACCTTTCCTGTCAAATACAAATAATTATTTACATGTAAATGTAATTGTTCTTCTTTTCCTACACCATCATATACATCTTCTTTCCATGAATCTAAGTTACCAGCACCTTGTACTCTTTCCAGTGAATGTCTACTTATATTTCCGTCCCATTCTAATATCTGTTTCATAGAATTTGGTGTGTGCCTTCTGTCGTCTTGATATTCAAAACCTCTTAATCTGGTCATAAAACCTCTTGTGTTATAGTAATGTAAGAACATATGATAACTATAATCACCCATTAGAGTATTTCTCCAATGTGGTATATTTGGTCCTTGATATAACAACACATCACCTACTTCAAGTTCTACTGCTATACCTCTTTGTGGTGTTGCATCTTGTGTATTCTTTTTGATAAACTTCTGACCTCTTCCATTAGAATGATTTACCCAATTGTATTCATTGTTTAACCATATTTTCCATGGTGTATTATCATCGGTACGATACTCTAAAGGAAATGTTAAACTAATCTCACACGATGGTCTATCTGTATGTGCTGATAGTGAGGCACCTCTTACATATTTTCTACTATAAGAATATGTCTCTTGTAAATTTATATCAAGTACACCATCAAGTTTATTCTTCAGATATCTATGTATCCCAACTGCTGGCGGAAAGTTATATGCACCATGAGATTTATTTCTCTGTTCTTCTGGTGTAGAGTGTGTTAACTCATCTTCTTTTCTGAACATTGCATTGAATTGATTAGGGTCATTCTCTATACATTTCCATGTATCCATAACCATGTCAATCATTTCTTTCGGAATGAAATCTTTTAAAACAACATATCTGTTGTTAACAAAATCTAAAGTTGTTTGATTTGTTTTACCACCCCAATTAATCTTATCTTCATCGTCTCGATTGTTGGTTATTGGTATGTCAAAATCGTATAATCTATCCTTCTTAGATTGCACATGCATCGCAGTCTTCCTCGTCTGTATTTGGGGAAGATATCATTGGTGGTACATAATCATTCATTGCTGAGTTTTCATCTTTCACCACATCTTCTGTTTTACCATCCATAGTATTCTGATAGTAAGATGTCTTCCATCCGTATTTGTATGTATTTAGTAGGTCTTTTGCCATTACTGATATAGGAACTTCACCATTTTCGTAGTTCTCTGGATTGTATGACCAATTCCCACTGATTGCTTGGTCAAAGAACTTCTGCATCACTGCAACTACTTTGATATAACCCTCATTTGAAGGCATATCCCATAATAGGGTGTAAAAGTTCTTTAACATTTGGTATTGTGGTACAACCTGTTTCAGTGTACCTTTCTTACTCTTCTTAACTGACAAGTGGTCTCTAGGTGGTTCAATACCATTTGTTGCATTTGATACAACACTAGATGATTCACTAGGCATTTGTGCAGTAAGTGTACTGTGTCTTAGACCATGAACTTTAATTCTTGTTCTTAGTTTTTCCCAATCACACTTGTAATCAGGTTTAACTAGGTCGTCAACATCTTTCTTGTAGTGGTCAATAGGTAGTTTTCCTTCAGCATATTTTGTATATGCAAAACCTTCACATTCACCTTTCTCTGATGCAATTTGATTAGATGCACATAGTAAATGGTATTGAAATGATTCTGTCAATTCATGTACCAATTGCAATGATTCTTCTGAACCATATTCAACCTTATTCTTTGCAAGGTAATGTGCAAGACCGATGTAACCAATACCAAGACTTCTTCTTGCCTTAGTTGATTTCTCGGCTGCTTTTACAGGATACTCTTGGTAATCTATCAGTTCTTCAAGTCCTCTCACTGCTAAATCACACAAGTTGCTCATTTCATCTGGTTTAATTATACCAACATTGATTGCACTTAGAATACATAATGCAATCTCACCTTTACCATCTATGTGTTGAATAGGGTCTGTAGGCAAGGTAATTTCCTGACAAAGATTACTCATGTTCACTTTGTCAAGGAAACTACTATGCGTATTGCAGTGGTCTATATTCATAATATAGATTCTGCCAGTCTCAGCTCTTTCTTTTAATAAATCTGTAAATAGTTCTCTTGCACCTATCTTTGTTTTTGGTATAGATGTTGCTCTCTCATACTTCTCATACAATTCATCAAATTGTGGTGTACCAAATGCTTCGTAAAGACCTGGAACATTGTGAGGAGAGAATAGTGTTATCTCTGAATTAGATAAGAATCTCTTATAGAATAACTCTGATAACTGAATAGAATAGTCTAACTTTCTAACTCTGTTATCTTCTGTACCTTTGTTGTTCTTTAATACTAAGATATCTTCTATTTCTTGGTGCCATATTGGGAAGTGGACTGTTGCACTGCCTCCTCGAACACCGTTTTGTGTGCAACTTCTAACTGTTGCCTCAAATTTCTTAAGGAAAGGGATAACTCCTGTATGTTGTACTTCACCACCTCTAATCTTTGAACCAAGACCTCTAATTCTTCCTGCGTTAATGCCGATACCTGCCCTTTGTGCAACATAGCGTCCAATGGCCATATCACTGCTGAATAGAGAGTCGAGTGTGTCGTCTGAGTCGACAAGAACACACGATGCAAATTGTCTAAGTGGAGTTCTAACTCCTGCCATAATAGGTGTTGGTATTGATATTTTGAATTGTGAGATTGCATCATAGTATCTTTTGACATAATCTAATCTTCCTTCTTTTCCATAGTTTTGAAATAGAGTCATAGCAATTAACATATACATGAATTGTGGTGTCTCATAAACTAGATTGACTGACCTATCTTGTACAAGATACTTGTCAACAACCTGTTGCAATCCTGCATATGTAAAATCCAAGTCTCTGGTGTGTCTGATGTAAGAGTTTATTTTGTCAAACTCTTCATCACTATATTGATTTAAGATTTCCTTATCGTAAACTCCATAATCAACATTTCTGTCCACTATCTCTTTAAGAGGTGGGTATATCTCTGAATCTTTCCACTTTGTATTGAATACTTGTTTCTGAATACCAAATAATAGTAGTCTTGCAGCTACAAATTGATAGTTAGGTGATTCAAGTGATATCAAATCACTTGCACTTTTTACTAATATTTTTTGAATTTCTTGTGTTGTTATACCATCATAAAACTGTAAACCACTATTCATTTCTACTGATGATTCTGATACACCTGCAATGTCTTTACATGCCTTATGTACCATTCTATGTATTTTATCTAGGTTTATCTCAACTTTTGAACCGTCTGACTTGACTACTTTGATTTCTGAATTCACTTCTTCTTATACTCCTTAAATTTCAATTTTGCTGAGAGACCATTATATGTATTAGAAGTAATTATATCAGTGATATCTTGTGGAGTCAATCCACTTTGTATCATATCATTCACATCTTTTAATCCAGATACTCTTTTATCTGACCAGAGACATACTGACCAACCTAAATCAATAACTTCGTCTATCTTTTTTAATATCTCTGTATTTCTTGGTTCATTGTCATAAATGAGTATTGCTCTTTCTTTTATACTATCATCTATCTTTTTGAAATCACTACCTGCAACTGCTATAGAGTTGGGTAGGAATAGACTGTCTATCGGTCCCTCAGTGACATAGATAGTCTTTGATTTGTCCACATTATTATAGTTGAAGATGAGTGGAACATCATCTTGGAATCTCATAGTTAAATAACGAAGTGGTGAATCATTGATTGCACGACCTGTTATCCCTAATAACTCCCCATTCTCACTAACGAATGGCAGAATGACTCTTGGGTCATTTCCAAGAACTCTCTCTCTATACTTAGTGTGTAAATGAGATAGAACTTGTGCGTTGTCTACAAACCAGAGTTTCTTAATTACTTCGTCTGGTATGTTTCTTGCCTGTAAATAGTCTCTACTTATAATTCTATCATATGCACCATGACAAACTGCTTTGAGATTTTCTACAGACATTGACTCAACATTTTTATTTAGTAAATCTGGATTGGGAGTAAACTTGAATGCATTCGATGAAGGCATCTTTTGTTGTCGTTTCGGACCTTTTCCACTTTCTTTTAACCATTCTTTAATATACTCTTTGTGTATCACAGGAAAATTATCTTTCAAAAAGTTCACTGATGAGGTGGACTTGCCACAATTGTGACATTTGAAGATAAAACTTTGCTCTACCGCAAAATGATATCCTCGTGCTTTATGTTGATTTTTTGATGAGTCACCACAATACGGACATCGGTGATTCAATGTATTATCGTTCTTCCATTTAGCCAAGTCAAGATTTGACACGACCATTGAAAGGTATTTCCTTTCTAACCATAGCATAACTACTATTATACTATGGTTAGTCTGGAATTACAAGTGGTTTTTAGCCGTCTATTAGTGCTTGTAGGGCTGCAAGTTGTGAGGTCTGCTCGGTAACTGAAGCATCGTATGCCACTTTTTGTGCGTCATCTGATGCCATAGAGTCATATCCGTCAGGTTTTACAGGTGTTCCTGCTCCCTCAAACCATGCCTTTCTACCTGCTAAGTCATCCATGCCTGGAATCGTAGGGGTATCGTATCCTTCTGGTGCTGCCATGATTGGTTCTCCTAAGTTAAATTTAACACTTTTATTTAGGTTTTTTCATGTTTAGAATCTTATCTTTTGGCACTTGTAAGACATATCTATTCTCTACAGTCTTTGGTTTTACTGTACCTGTCTTAGGGTGTGCTATAAGACCTATTGATGTGATTAAGAGTAATATAGCGAGTGGGTCAAAAACAAAGATAATAGCAAATATGACCCATCGGATTGCGTTATCAATATAATCTCTTGCTGTCTCTTGACCATATATGACTTCAGCAACATATTTAATCGGACCAACTTCTCTCTCAAAATTTAGTATCTCCTGTTCAAAAGGGAATCTTTCTTCCTTGTATACATTTATTGTATCATACAGTTCATCTATCTGCAACTGGTATTCTGTTGTCTTTGTAATAATTTCATCTGCATCACCTGTAGATGCCTCTTGTAGACTCTTAATCTCTGCATTGGCACTATTGATTGTCTCTTGTGCCTGACTTCTATATCTATCAATGTTGTTTTGTTGTGCTTTGATATCTTCTCTAATTTGTTCTCTTTGTTCTTTTTGTTGGTCAAACAGTGCATTTGCCTGTACAACATAGTCGATTGTCTGTTTCTCATCACCTTGGAAGAGACCTCCTTCATCGGTGGTGATGACTTCGACACCTTTATTTCTTAGTTCATTGACTGCTTCATCTAAGGAAGTCAACTGATTTCTAAGACTATCTATCTGACCTTGTGCATAGTCTATATCCCCTTGTACTCTATCCCATGCACCGTCACGGATGACCTCTTGTTGTTTAATTGATTCCGACACATCTATCCTGGAAGTTCCAAGGGAATTCATTCTTTCCTCTAAAAGTGAAATTGAGTTGTCGGTTCGGAGTATTTTACCATCTATTTTCTGAAGTTCTGATTGTGCAACTGCTGTTTTATATGATGTATCTGAACTTGCCTTTGCAAGGTAACCAAATATACCAAGTGATGTGATTAACATCAATATGAATACTGAGAATGTGAGATAGTATTTCATGTAATTGAGTCTATCCCAATATAGATGTAGATATGCCGCAGTGATTATTTTACCAAATTCTAAGGCACCTGCCATAACAACAACACCTAAGAAAGCACCTGCAAATATAGTAGCAAGACCAATCACGGAGAAATACGCAGCTATGCCTGCGATTGACATAGAGGTAAATAGGGCGAGATAATTCAAAAATTTATTCATAATTTACTTGGAGTATTTCTTAATGAGGTCAAACAGTTTTGATGGTTCATACTTGTTTTTCTTCCTCACTACAGGCACATCTGTTGATACTGCTGAACCTGTTGCATTTATAGGTGCGTCCTCTTCAAGTTTTGTGTATTTGAAATACTTCATAACCTGGTCTGCAATTTGATATGCACACATTTTATCAGAAGGATAATGAACTCCTGCATCAATTCTTCCTTGTGCAGATTTCTCTGCATTTAAATGTAAATTTGTTTTGTGTTCTGGATAGATTGAACTGTAATAATGTGCAACTATCTTTGCCTGTAAAGCATGATTACTAGGGTATGAAGGAGAATCAGTTGTCTCAGTCTTCATGTAATCATATTTGATACCTAGTTTCTCTGCAACTTGTCTTGGTCTAGGTCTTTGAAATTCAATCTTATAGTATCTACCAATGTGTTTAGATGCATCTATAATCTTTTCTATATCATCTAGTTCCCACGACAGGTCATTATTAGACATATATTCTTTTATATAATATGATGTATCGTGGTCTGTATTGATGTATGTTTTCTTCTGTTCGTCTGATAGATTCTTCATGTTCTCTACCATGCCTTCTATCTCTCTTTTTGTTTGTGTTGATGAGTTTGAAGGTGGTGGTATGACATCAATGTCTTCCATCCAACCATCTCTGAATAGTTTCTTTGCTTCTTTTGGTTTAAACTTCTTAGTTATTTCACCATATTGAAGATTATCTATTTCTAATACTTCTTTAATATACATCGTCTTGTGTTACCAATACTCTATGCTCATCGATATAACCAATATAACATGTTATACCAAATATGAGACTATGTTCTTGTAATATGTGGACAGGTGTTTTTTCAGGATATATGACAAACTCTCCTTGTTTATCAAAGTTTTGTTTGAGTTGTCTTTTTAGATTGTATGTCTCTCCTAAATCCAGAGTTCCTACTTTATGTGCCTCTGATAACATCTCTGCCTCTAAAACATTTTCATCTTTAAGATGTCTATAGAACTTTTCACATAGTTCTTCCATCTGTTCTGCATTTAGATTTTGTTGTTCTTTTAGAAGTGCAAGTGCAATTGCGTAAGAGGCAAATGCAGTCTTACCGAATGGTACTTTTTGTATGATTCTTTTGATATTGAATACAAGTCTAGTCAACATATCCAATGCATCTTTTTCTGCGGCAGTGTTTAACCCTTTAGACTTGATACGATTACCATTCTTATCTATGAGTCCTAGTTTAAATGCGTCAAAGTCTTTCCACTTTGTCACAAGCATTTTTAGAACCTTGAATACTACTAGTGTGTTTATTATACCCATACTTCTATTTATATAATCTGGAGCTACTGGTCAGAATCGAACTGACTACCTGCTGATTACAAATCAGCTGCTCTACCGAATGAGCTACAGTAGCTTATAATTCCCTTAATCTGTCTGCAAGTTCTAAATCAATATTTATCTCAGGATTCCATTTCTCATCGATATATCCTAGATACAATAACATTGTTTTGACACTTGGCCAATATGAGTCTTCTTTTATTTTGAACTTTAACATTCTCATACATGCCTCAAAACCAAAGACATTGAATAATGTTATAAGGTGATTTAACATGAGTCTTTCTCTCATCTCACCATTTTCGTGATAACGATGTAATAATCGTTTTAGATATCTGAATCTTCGTAAGTCTTCTTCGAAGTCCTCAATGTCTGTACACTGAGGGTCATCGTAGTTTTGTAGTGCGAATGCACTGAAGTTCTTTGCGGTTAGTTTGTCAAATAGACCCATAATATAATAAATTTTGTGTTTACACTAATATATAGTGTAAAAGGATTATAATTTCAAACCCTTTATTTTTTTACACCACTCTTTTTGGCAGCTGCTTTTAATTTATTTGACCTTTTATGTTTCATTTTTATAGCTTTTGATTTTATTTTTTTAAAGGCCTGTTTGATAGATTGCAGAATTTTTCCTTCATTCACATCTTCAAATTGTATATCAAATATATTATCAGCTCCCTTTTCAATGGCCAACATAACACCAGTTATAACAAAATCAATTGCATAGTCCCAATTGTCAAAGTATTCTTGTATGTCATCTAAATTTTCTAAGTGTTCTTCATACTCACCTACAACACATCCCTCTATTTGGTCAGGATTGTCTGGGTCACCGTTAACACCGAACCAACCAATTTTTTCACCCTTATGAAGTAAACTATATCCGTATTCTTGGTCGTTATCGTCTGCATATGTTTGTTTTAAGTTCAATGTAGCAGGCGTAAATGGAACATCACTACCACTCGAAGTCCTGAAATGTGTCATATATTTCTTTGTTGAGAAGTTTTTACTTTTAAAGCCTTTAGCTTCGTAAAAAGACCTGATATCTTCTAGTAGTTGTCTTGTCATTTTAGATACTACCGTATACTTTGTATGAACCTGTTTCTAACATTTCATATTTGACTTTAAGAGAAACAATCTTCTCTTCTTTTTCCATTTCGTCATATGGTGTATCTACTGATTTACCAATGATTTCACCATAACGAGAGAAGTTTAAATCGAATTCACCTGACTCAGAAAACTCCATATCTTCGTTTGAAACTGGATTCAAACCGATTTGTGAAAGTTTTGATTTCATTTGTTCAACGGCTGCCTGTGGATTCATGTATTCTGACACTGCAACATGACCTAAGACTGCGTTTACTCTCGCAACAACATCTGCATCATCTAATTCATAAGGTGCTTGACCGTTTTCAAGTCCTGAATCTTCGAATAAAAAGTTTTTAAATGTTTTCATAATTTTTCCTATTGTGCATCGTAGTAGTTTTTGTTCAACTCACCACGAACTATTGTTTCACCGACTTTTCTACACTTAATGTAGACATTTTCAGTATTACCACCAATCGATGTAAATGTTCTAATACCGTTTGCAATCGTTCCGTTAGAATCGGAGTATGTATCTGCATCTGATTTAGTTGCAGTATTCTCATACTCCCAAATTCCACCTGAACCTGTGACTGCCACCCATGCCATATTGATTAACTATCTGCTAATATTGTATCGTCATCAACATTAGGTGTTCCTGCATCTGAATCGTCATCAAAGTCTGCGACATCAGCACCCATTGAACCTGATGACATTGCTACCAATGTTTCCCATTGAGTTCTTGAACCGACCACTTTTCTTTGTACCCATCCTTCTGATTTAACACCTGCATTAGCACCAACTTCAGCGGTGTCTGCACCGTATGTGTTGGCCTTATCAGCAGTGTTAAGATATTTTGGTTTAGACGCTTCGTTGTCTAATAATCCCCATAGTGCCATTTTATTCTCCAGTTTTTAAATTCTATTACGATGCAACTTTTAGTATAGCATCATATGTTTTCTTAAATGATTTAGCATCTTTTGCTAATAATCTAATGTATTTATCCCTTATTGGTGCTTTAACCTTCATTAAAGTGTCATGAACTAAGGCAGCTTCTTTACCTTTCACCTTAGTTTTCTTATTATCCTTTGTCTGAATATCACCATCTCTCTTAGTATCAGTAAATTTCTTTAACTGAACGAAGATGTTATTGTCTGCCCAAGCAGCTGAACCACTGGACTTATCATTCCATGCATCGAGAGCCCTTTGCATGACTTCATCTTCTGAAGCTTCTGAGTATTTCCCACCTGCCATTTTAGATATTTTATCTAACTTTGCTTCAAGGTCTTTCTCATTCTTTGCTTGTGCAACTGCACGAGCAATCTTCTTATTTCCTGCATCAGACATCATTGAGAAATCTGATTGCCTTTCCATAACTTTTCTAACTTCTATAGACTTTTCTTTAACATAACCAAGTTTTCTAATCTTCTCTTTGAAGACTTTGTATCTTGCATCTGTTGTTAGAACTGTTTCTATGTCTGCTTTAGTTGGTTTCATTAGTCTTCTAAGTCCACTTTACCATCCCATTTGCCTTGTTCAATTTCTCGTATCAAGTCATAACATGTTCTTTCAACTTGTTGTAGACCTTTAAATATATTAGATGGTCCGTCTGCACGATTGTTATATTGAAACTTCTCGTGGTCTTTGTTAATCTTTTCAATAGTCTTTAAAATCTTTTTATAA
>Ga0181400_1000319_pt1 | contig 20448 bp, 27 predicted proteins | sample 23SPOviralmetaG_FD_130129 | JGI IMG/M metagenome (GOLD analysis project Ga0181400, IMG submission 130129) | Marine viral communities from the oligotrophic San Pedro Time Series (SPOT) site, San Pedro Channel, CA, USA - 23 SPOT_SRF_2011-06-22 | ecosystem: Environmental > Aquatic > Marine > Strait...
GAAGGATTTTGGTACTTCTCTGGCACGCTTTAAAGATGGTATAGCAGATGCAGATTTGACACCAGCGCAACAATTAGAATTATATAACAAGTTCAATGAAACTGAAGCAGGTTCTAATATTAATAATAACGTGAAGTCGCGAAACGTAAACGATGCAATAACAGAAACACATTTACGTTTCTCCAACAGAGGGTTCGATTCAGGGTATTATGGCTAATGGCAATCAAGAACAACTACTCCGGTTTTACGATAGCGTCTACCACAGACTACAACAACGCTGATAATGATTCAGACTTCGGAGTTAATCTCAATAGATCAATCCAAAAAGTCAATAGTGATTATGCCCTCTCTGCTGGAGTTACAAATACTTATGTTGATGGCTACATCAACCAGTTTGGAGCCTCTGCTCGCTTCTCCACAAACGAACAAAGATTAATTCAAAATATGATTAGAGAGTCTATAAACGTTAACGGTATAACTGTGCGTTATATGCCTCGTTCTTCTCCTTATACTGATGAAGTGTTTAATGAAAGACCTGAAAGTAGATTTCATAGAGGTCTACAAATGGATATGTTATTAGTAGCAGCTGCAGGGTTTGAAGGTGAAGGTGATGTTATGACTACTTACGGAATTGAGTTCCGTGAAGAAGTTATTATGTCTGTTGCTATCAATAATTTTGAAAATTTATACAATTCATTTGATTCTGATCTTAAAACTAGTGGCGACAGCGAAGATGCTAAAATATTTGCAAGATCGAGACCTTTAGAAGGTGACTTAATTGTAATACCTTTTGGTAGATCTGCACAAAACAAAAATCAATACGTACCTAAAGTATTTGAAATTCTTAGAGTTACAACCTATCATGATGGAGCATTCTTTCAGATAGGAGATAACTATCAGTATAAACTTAGATGTAGATTGTTCGAACTCAGTGGAGAAGACCTTGAATTTAATCCAACAGTTGTGGAATACAATGAAGACGGAACTCAACAAAACCTTATCGATTCAGATACAGGACCTATCGCACGAGCCAAGACTGGATTAGAATTAACAGATTCAGAAACTAAAAACTTAAACATTACAGATGACAGTGATGATCATTTTGATACTTGGGCTGAAAATAGAGCTATAGAAGAACGCTCTCAGAAAGAAGTTCGATATGATAATAAAGGAGAACCTTTAAAAGAAAAAGCAGATGTAGTTACAAAAGATTACACAGCAGAAGCGTTTGGATACGCTGGTATAATTAATAGTATAGATGATATCTAATGATAGGGCAACACTTTTATAATGAAACTATAAAAACAGCTGTATCCGTATTTGGTAGTTTGTTTAATAATATAGTTTTAAAGAGAAGAGACGGTAAGTTTCTTCCTGTTCCTATTTCTTATGGACCTAGAACTAAATGGATAGAAGCACAAAAACAATTTAAACGTGAAGAAGAAATGTTTGAAAAGCTTTTACCTAGAATGTCTTATGAAATTGTTGCTATGGTTTATGATCAAGATCGTAAGATAACAAACAAACAAACTATCATTAGAACACCTGATAGTCTAAGCTTACCAAGACAAAGAGTTCATGCACCTACACCATACAATTTAGATTTTACTTTGTATCTTACTACTAAAAATTTAAACGATGGTTGGCAAATTATGGAACAAATACTTCCATTTTTTACACCTGCTTATACTGTAAGAGTAAGAAACTTTCCTTTTGATAATGACTCAGATACACCTATGCCAACTAATGCATATGATATGCCGTTTATATTAACAGCAGCTACTTGGGCTGATGACTGGACAGGTGATATAGGTGATAGAAGAATAGTTGAATGGACATTAGAGTTTACTGCTAAAGTGTTTTTCTTTGGTCCTGCTGTTACTACTAATATAATATATGACTCTAGAGCTCTTATATCTATGCCTGGAAGAGATTCAGATGGAAATATACCCGAGTTATATACATTAAATAGAGCGTCTAATATAGAAGGATTAGAGACAGGTTGGGCTAATTTAACTAAGCCTGATTCAGACTCAGTTTTAGATAGCGATTCTAAAGTTAGTCCTACTGTGATTAATCTTTCTGATTCAGACGGTAACATTACTAAGATTGTTCGCGATTTAAGCTTAATTTAGGATATAAATAGAATATGGCTTCTAAAGATTTAATTAATTTAGGTACTACACCAGATTCAGGAACAGGTGATTCAGCTCGTCAAGGCGGGTTAAAAATCAACAACATGTTTGCTGATCTTTATTCTAATTTTGGTGATAACCCAATCGGTAATGATCCAAATAATACTTTTTATGGTTATAGAAGACCATTTAAAGATTATGAATACAAAGTAGGTGAATTACATCCAGCTGGTAAATATACTATTGTAAATTTTAAATCTGGTGGTCCTACAACCCCTAGAGATACTATTAAGAATATGGGATATGGTGTTGATAGTGAGGGTGAGTTTGTTGATAGTAATGCTGACAACATTCCAGATATTTTTAGAGATAGTGAATGGTATTTTCTTTCTAGAGGAGAAAGAATTACTGCAGACTTAAGAGAAGTATCTCAAGGAAGAACTGTACATTTAGTTTTACCTTTAGCAAGAGCTGGTGATGTTATTGAAGTTAGAGATTCTTTCTCTTCTTGGCAACATAAAAACATTTCAATTTGGACTACCCCATACGAGTTTAGAAACGTATCACAGATTACAGAATGGAAAGCTCATACACCAGAAGCATTTTCTAATTATCCAGATTCAGATGCTGTAGCTTTAACCGATCATTTAAGTGTAAAATATTACCCAGTTTATAAAAGAGTAAACTTTAATCATGAAAAATATGATTCAGATATAGCATTAAATTATCCTAAATTAGATCAAAAATTTAATATCAATGATGGTAAGTCATTTGTTAACTTTAGTACAGCTCAAGATAATACGCTTATTTTTACTTATCAAGGACCAGATTCAGGTTGGGTATTAAGAAGAACTACTCTAATTAGTACACAACAAATTATGAATGCTAGACAAGACAATTTTGAAGCTGGTGATTGGTTACAATGGAACAAACCTGACTTGACTGTTGCTGGTGAATTAGAACTTCAAAACGGTCAATACGTTTTACCTGTAGCTCCTTCTGCATTACAAAGTGATATAGACGATGCAGTATCACAACCGGTATTTCAAGTATATAGAAGAATGACTGCTAACATGTATGATTCAGAAGCTTTAATTCAAATTAATAGTTTCTTATATGATTACATTAATACAGAACAAGAAACTTCTTCAAATAGAAATACATTTAAAAGATTAAAAGCTGTATTTGGTAGAGATTCAGATGGTGCCTTTAGTAATTCTCCAGACCTAGATTCTGATGGTCAAGGACGTCCTAAAATTTATAACGGTTTTGCAGATGCAACACCTAGTCAAGTGTTTAAACAAGTTACGGTTGGCTCAATAGTTGATCAAACAGGTAATATATTATTAATTACAGATCAGCCATTCCCAGGTATGGTTCAATTATTAGTACCAGGAGCAAGAGTAGATGATTGATAGTGATAGCCAAATTCAAAGAGGTTTTGTACAACACCGTAGATCACTTACTAATGGTGTAAACGGTGAAGGTCAACCTTTAACAAGTCAAGTGCTTGAGGGTGAGATTGCAATAAATCTTGCAACTAGAAAACTTTATACTAAGCGGCAAAAATTTAGTACTTTTACTATGAGCAACACAGTAAATGACTTTGAGCAGAATGCTGGTTTTATTCTTGACTTTAATAATTTTAGTTATGACTCTGACTCTATAAACATTTCATATGCTATTAATGGAAACGCAAAAACATTAGTGCTAGATTCTGATAGTAATTTAGCTTCTATTATTTTACAAGTAAAAAATGCTGCTATAGCAGAAGTTGGAGCTGCACAAGTTGCGACTACAGATACTTCTGTAACATTTTTTATGACTACTGGAACTTCATCTATTACGTTTAGCTCTGACTTTGTACGCTTTATTGACTTTGATTTTAAGCCTGTTTTAAGAGTTGGTTTAAATGCTAGCGCTTCGTTACAAGGTTCCAATGCTAGCACTATTATTGATTTTGATTTAGCTACATCTGGTTTTAGAAGAACCCAAGGTAATGGTAGATTAATATCCCATACAGGAGCTACTTTATACCTTAAAGACTTTGCAGGTATTATAGCAGCAGGTTATAAGATAACTCAAAGAGAGCCTAGAGACGAATACGAAATTATTGAAATTAATAACGTACCAATTGTGTTACCTAAAGCACCAGAAAAAGCTCTTAACTCAGGCAATTTTTGGATTAGAAATAGAGATTCAGAGTCGGGTAAACTATATTGGTTAGACACTTCAATTACAGATGATTCTGATTTCCAAGTATCGATTCGTCAATTAGATTCAGATACCAAAGTAGAAAAAAATGCTGTTGTAGTTGATTCTGATGGTAATGGTAACTTAATGTATGGTGAGTGGAGAGCTATTGTATCTACTTCGTTGTTAGGTTCAGGCGGAGGTAATACATTTGAAGGTGATGTAACTTTTGCTAATGACGTGACTGTTGATTCAGATCTAACTGTTAAAGGTGACTTTATTTTTGATGAAAAAAGATTTAACGATACATCGATGTTTACGGTTAAGGACGTCAATAGTAATATTGTTATTTCTGGACACTTATTTCAAATAGATAGTGATCTTCCCGATCCTGGAATTTAGGGAGTTATATAATGGCAAGACCATTTAAGTTAGACGGTTTTCGCGGAATAATTGAAATGTCAGATGCACACCTTGATAGGATGTGTTATTATTTAAGAAAAGCGTATTCAGACCAATTAAATGCTGGCGGTAACGGTAGTGTAAATGTTGGTGGTTCAGGTACAACTATTGGTTCTATGAGTGATACTAGTAGAACAAAACGAACTAATACTGGATCAAATACACAACCTTATCCAGGTACTGGTACTGAAACAGACTCTACATATTCATATAAACAAGACTTTACGATTCCATCTTCACCTTCAGACACTATATTAAACGATCAAGGTTTTGTTATTCTAGATGGTACATCAGGTGTTATGACTGCAGATGAAAATGAAATTATTAATACAGTTATTACACAAACTATTTCAGATATGAGAACCGGTGATGAAGTAGGAACATATAGAGTCGCAACTTCTAATCCTGGCAATGGTACATGGACTAACAAAGGAACATGGTTTGTAGATACCACTTATTCAGGTACAACAAATTACAAACTGTGGTTAAAAAGATCAATGGCTGTTGAACCAGGTACTTATGTTTATCCAATTTGTAAAGATGGAACATCAGGTTTAAAAGAAGTAGATATAGCTGTATCGAGTAACTTAGTGCAAAATATTTTGTTACCTATACTTACAAGACAGATGCAGCCTAACCTACAATACAACCAACAGCTTATTCAACACACAGGGGTTACTAGAGGTATTATATACGATACAAGATTATCAGGTACTTCTGAAACACAAAGTAATCCACCAAGTGGTACTGATCCTGGTCCAAGCGATGTGTACAAATCTTTTAGTACACCATCAGGGTCTGCTACATCTCATGAAGTACAGTATTTTTATTTAGTTTAGAAGGATATTATGAATATTGCGAATTGTATTTTTATAAGTGAAGATGATGACGAAGTAAAAACTTTAAAATTATTTCACGAAGACAACACCTCCGAAATTATTACTTTTAATTTAAACGATGCAAGAGTTTCTAGTATTGTTAGTATGTGTGGTGGTGTAGAAAAAATAGAACACAACACTAAAGAGTATAATAAAAAATGGGAAAAAGAAACTCTACTCTATGAAAAGTTTAGAAAACATTTACAACATAATGATGAACTTAGTTTACTTCTAACTAGAGATTATTCAGCTGAAGAGTTGTTTAATTTAAAGATGTGGGTATTTGATCAACCAGAAGTAGAAAGTTGTAAAGATAGAGAAATGAAGAAAAAAATTAGAACATCAAAAAGTCTTGTAGAGATTATTGGTGTATATTATCAGATAAAATCCATTTAAACTGTTTGTTAATAAAATGATAAAAATTTGACTCGTGTTTAGTAAAAACATTCTTACTGTCTAACCCAGTAAGTATAGTATGCCATTTACCGTTTAAATTTTCTATTTGAATATCTTCTTCAGCTATTATGTTAGAAAGCATAGCTTCATTATTAAGTTTGAATTTTTTACTTAAACTTTCCGGTACATCCTTATTTTTATAAATTTGTTTATAGTTGTTAATAAAGTAATCCAAATAATAATTTAATCTTAATTTTTTTATTTGCTTAGCGTTTGAAAATATGACACCAGTGTTGTATTTTTTATAATTAAAATCCCAATTAAATGTATATGATGCTAAGTATGTAGATAGACATTTATTAATATATGATCTTGAATACAAATCTTTGTCTTTATAAAAATTTAAATATTCTAACAAATCTTCTTTAACATCTTCAAACCAAATATACATTTTATCGTTGTCTAACTCTTTAAAAATATTATCTGTTGTGTCTAAATAAACATCATGATCTAAATATAAAATATTATCATACTCTTCTGATAGTTTGTCTAGTAAATGTAACTTATAAAAATTAATTATAACATACTTAGGAATATCAGAATCAAATTGCTTAGAAAAATTATTAAGATCTTCTTCATCATCAAACATAATAAATTCACAGTTGTTAGTTTTACTGTAACTTAATTTATTAAGTATAAGATGTGATTGATAATAATGTTGCTGGTCTCTAGAAAATAAATTTTTGTTATAATCTTCTTTTTCTAATTCACTATCTTCAAGTCTATAATATAAAGAAAAAATTAAGTTGTTCATTTTCCTATTACCATAAATCTGTTCATACCATTTGGCAACACTTTTGTACCTTTATACCAGACTCTAGTAATTTTAGCTTGATCAATTAACTCTTCTACATCTCTAACAGTATTAATATGATCTCTGTATTTTACTTCATCAGTTGATTGTAGTACGTATAAAGGAGTAGTGTTAGTTTGATTTTCAATTCTATCTCTTAACATATGAAAAGGAAACATATGTTCACATGATGTATTAACAACTAAATCTATCTTACCTTTCCTTACGTGATCTTTGTGTAGATCTTCCATATACAAATCAGAAAATTTAGAAGTGAATTTATCTTCTATGTGTCTATTAAATCTTTTACTAATTTTTACAGCATCAGGATCAGTTTCGTAATTACACATAAAATCCGTATAAGAGCTTAACACATCTGCTAACACATGACAATACCAACCACCAATAATAACTGTATTTGTAAAATGTAAATTAGTAGTTGATAGCTCATCACCAACCCATTTTTTACTTTGCAGCTGAGATATTTCAAATGAATGCTTTAATCTATCAACTAAAAATGGATGAGATTTAAGAGTTGTGTAGTAAGAACTCATCCAGTTTGAAACAGTATCTATATTTTCCAACGATCTCTTAACTCTCTTATATCAGTCATGTTCTCTAACTCGGTATTATCTATACCGTCATCATATTCAGAGTTATTAAACATACATATTATATGATCTTCTCTAAATGTTTTTGATTCCATATCATCAGGAAATACATTACCTTTATACCAGCTGTAGGCAACACCTTTTGGAAAGGTATTAAAAAACTCTTTACTGTACCATTTATGAATGAGATAATTATCTAAACTAAAATATACAAATGATAAGTATTCCATGTTATTTGTAAATTGATCATAAACTGGTTTACACTGACCTCTATTCCATCTTATAAGTGATGAATTATATTTTGTACCTTGGCCATTCTTACCAAAGTTCTTTCTAAAGTTATCTGGATTTTGCCAATAACCTTCAATAAGATAAGGTTTATCCATAGGTAAATCCCATAACTTATCTATAGGGTTATGAATAAGAACATCTAAGTCAAAGAATAAAAATTCGTCTCCTTCAAGACCAATCTTATCTTCGTTAAACAATAATAATTTTTCTACTGTAAAGCAATCATGACCTGCATAGTCGTTAGGAAGAAGAATGTCATAATCGTTAATAGGTTGATCTGTAACACATACAAACTTGTCGCATTGATCTTTTACTGTGTCATATAACTTAGATTCATACCCATCATACTTATCGCCCCATTTTACACATACTATAGTTTTCATTTTTCACCATAATCATAACAACCAAAAGACCATTTCTTTTCTCTACACCACCAACACACTCTACATGCCTTAGAAAAATAATTTGAAAGATAATTCTTAGATATGCACGAAGCAGTTATTTCGAATAAATCCATTATACTGTTTTCTAGATAAATTTCTCTTAAAAATCTTTTATCTTTATCATGAAAAGGACACCAATAATTATCAAGTACAGCTTTAACATGTGTATTGCCACTTTCTACATCTCTTACGGTTTCTCTATCTTTTAACAAGTTATGTTTTAGAGCTTCTTCATATGGAGGGTTGGCAGTTTTACCATGTAACAAAAATGTAAATTTGTTTTCATCTTTATTTTTCTGAGTAAATTTATTGTGCCAGTAAGATTTTTCTAGACCTGGACCTTCAGAGTCTTTTGTAAAATGACCGGTAATAATATCTTTAATCTCAACATCAGGAAACATATCTCTCATATAAAGAACTATTTCTTTAGCGTTCCATATATTAGTAGGTCTTTCTGTGTCAATTAATGTCTGAGGCTGTACAATACAATCATGCTTTCTAATAGATATCTCTCTACATAACATCCAAAATAATAACGCTGAGTCTGTACCGCCAGACAAGTTTAGACCAATAGATTTGTGTTCGTGTATTGTAGGATGATCATCCCAGAAGTCAATTGCACCAAATTCATTACTATAAATCATTTCGCCAGCTCATCATAAATATCATATAAAATATTTATAATCATTAACGACGGGAGGTTAGCAATGAGTTTTAATAGATTTTTAGAAAAAAGTATAACAGCATCACAAAGATGTCAAAGAAACTGGGATTTAGATAAACAAGTACCAGAAGAAGATATCAAGACAATGAAGATATCTGTAACCGAATGTTCATCAAAACAAAATAGAGTTTTCTATAAAGCAATCTTTATTCAAGATAGAGAAAAGATAGAAGCTATTCATAATGCAACAGATGGTTTTGTTTATAATTTAGAAACAGGTGCTTCTACAACTAATCCACAAACACTAGCTAATGTAGTTGTAGCGTTTGTTGAAGACAGAGATCCATCTGAGCCAACTAGGACTACTGAGGAATATAATAACGGAAGAATAAAAGGAGAACTTAAACAGGATGCAGATATTGCATTAGGTGTTGGCTCTGGTTACTTAACATTAACTGCTAATCTTTTAGGTTATAAAACTGGATGCTGTCAATGTTTTGATAGAAAAATTGTAGGTGATATTCTTGGTAATGAAAAACCTTTATTGCTTATGGGTGTAGGTTTTCCGGGTAAAAATAGATCTAGATTAGAACATCACAAAAACCCAGACTTTAGATTTCCGTCTTTTAATAAAAATGTAATTGTTGAAGATATTTAATGAAACCTTATGCGATAGATATAAACGAAACTTCTATTCGTTTGTTAAAAAATTATTGGAATGAAAAACAAGATAATTTTATTCAAGATGCTAAAGATAATGGTTTAATGCATCTTGTATGTTTTGATAATCAATTGTTTAATAAAACTTTAGGTAAAGAATTTGACTATCAAAGATTTAATGCAGGTAATTTTTTCTCTCATGAACACCCATATTATCCACATGTAGATATTTTTGATTATGAAAATACTGTTAATGTTGTTGTACCATTAATATGTGATGATCCAGATCAAAAATTAATAGTGTTTGATCAAACTTATGAACATAAAGCAGCTACGTGGTGCGGATATATTTCCAAAAGAGAGTTTCATGGTAACCCTGCTATAAGAAAAAGAATGTGTGATACAATAGGTGTAGAGGGGTTGACAGATCAATCATGTCCTGATGAATTACTCGAACATTTACCTTACGGTTCTGATTTTTATTATGGGTTAACTGGTAGTGTGTTTGATTGGAAAGTAGGAACAGCTATAGTTTTTAATTCTTATAACATACACTGCACGGGACAAATGAAACCTGGTTACACAAAAGTTGGTTGTACTAGCTTTCTAAAATAATAGAGACAGCTTCTTGAATAGATATTTTTTCTACTTCAGGAAGCTCTCTTAATACTCTTTCTGTAGCTACATAACCAAACCATTTGTATTCATAACCATATTTTTGACACGCTATTTTTAGAGCTAGTTTATGTTTTTGATAGTTAATTAAATGCTTATGAGTGTCAGGTAGTATAACTTCTGAAACTCTAGAACCTATATTAATAACTTTCATAGATGGGTTATGCTCAACAAAGTCTTTAAGCAAATGAGTTTGACTATAACCACTACATGCACTATTAATAAAAACATCTACATTTCTTGAATTGTTAATAATTCTTAATCTGTCTTCTTCTTTATCTATATCGTAACCATTAGATCGGCTAAAACCAATACAGTTGAATCTGTCAAAAATATATTTAGCTATACCAGCTGTATGACCTGTTATACCTATCATACTACTCTATCATATTTCTTTAGCATTTTATACTTCTCTGGATTGGGGTGAGCTTGGACTAAATTTTTACTAAACTCTATAAGTTCATACAATTCAAAGAATCTATCTTTTCTATCAATCCAATCTATTCCTAAAGAACTAACAAAATCAGTTTGTTTCTTATTCCATTTGTATAATTCAGTCTGATGTATAATATGAGTATTACTCAATAGCTTCATAACATTTAAGTTAACTATAAATTTAGATTTGTGACCAAACCAGTCATTTACGTTTTCTAAAAAGTTAACTGTATCTTCATGATCTTCATCTGTTTCAGTAGGGTAACCTACTATCATTAATAAAACAACATCTATATCTCTTTTAGATAGTTCTCCTAAAGTATAATACATGTCTTGGTTATTAAACTTTTTACCCATGTGATCTCTAACTGATTCTGAACCTGATTCAATTCCTATTTGTAAATTAAAACAACCTGATCTTTTAATGTAGTCAAAATCTTCTTTTGACATAGCGTTACTACTTCTACATATAAACTGAGCTGCCCATGGCACGATTCTTATATCTGGATTGTTCTCATAATACTCAGTCATAAGTCTAGTCCATTTTCTAAACTCTTTCATATTACCGTTGATTAAACTATCAGAGAATAGTATATTATCAGGATTATACTTATGTATAATGTCTATCATTTCCTCTGCAATCTTCTCTCCTTTCTTCCATCTAAATTTAGAAAAAAGATTTGGGACATTACAAAACGTACATTTTCTTACACACCCTCTTGATGCAGTAATAGTAAAATCTCTTTTTTTATTATCACCTCCAACAAACAAAGTGTAGTCAGGTATAGGTAGTTCATCTAAATTTTCTACTTCGTGTCTTTCAATACCATCAATGCTTTTATGTTCTTCTCCTAGTATTAAACTGTTAAGTGATCCCTCTCCCTCGCCTAATATAAAATGATCTATAAGACTATCTTGTTTCCACTTTGGACCTATTTTTGGATTACAACCATATCCACCAGCTACTATTTTAGCATTTGATATACTACGAATGTGTTTACATACTATAGGCACAATGTATTCTGAGTTAACACTAAACACACTTATACCAACCCAGTCTGTTTTTATTTCCGTGATGTAACTTTGTAAGTATTCAACAAACTCAGCTTCTATATCACTTTCAACATCACCAAAGGTTTCACCCCACGTAAGTGCTCTTTCATACCACTCAGCTCCTTTATCTTCGTATATGTCAATGTTCATATCATAACATACGACTTCAATATTATCTTTTGTAAGAGTCGGAACTATATGACCTAATGCAGCACTAGGTGCTTTAACACCAGAACCTAAACCTCTAGGTGGTAAAGCAATTAATGTTATACTACTCATTAAAACAACCTACGATGTGTATTCTTTCTTCCCAGGATGCATTTACAGCTGTGTGTTTTTTTGTAGTATCAACTATGTAATAACTACCATCAGCTGGATATCTGTTCAATATGTCATCAACTATAATAAAACAATTTTCGTTTGTAACTAATGGTATATGAATTCTTTTAGTAGGATCATTATGATAAGAATAACAAGATTTGCTTCTAAGATTCATAGCTCTTGTTCTATACATTTCAAGATCTTCTAATATACTTTTTGTGTACGGCATTTGATCTGGATATGCAAACTTGGTAAAGTCTTGTTCTTTTAACCCTTCTATTGGGTGCCATTGTTTCTTGTTTTCATTCCATGACATAAAGTCAGACCATTTATTATATTGTTCAGGAAACTGCAATAGTATTTGACCTCTATCTTTGTAAATATAAGTTAAAGGTTCAAGTTCAAAAAGTATTCTTTCAATGTCAATATATTCCTTCATCTCTCAACTCCTTCGCATACTGCTTAGCTATTTCTTTTACTGTATAAGGATCCTGAAAATCTTGTTCTAGTCTATTAATCCATTTATTAACATGGATATCAAAACCTGTAAATACATTGACATCTGTTTTTTTCTTCCACGGTAAGCATCTATAAGTTTCAAGTTTAGGTTTTAATCCAATCATAGCAGTAGTTAGTCTACCCATTTGTTCATAAGCTACACTATTAGATATAGGAAATTTTACTTCAAAATCCATTTGCCATACCGGTGAAGCATGAGAATCAACATTGCAGAGATAAACACAAAGATAGCTTATTAGATGTTCTTCTAAATTTTCTCTTAAAGTTGTAAAGTAAACTTCATCAGTTCTATCAATAATATGTTGAAGATGAGGTCCGTATAATTTAAACTCTCTATGAGTATGCATCTTCGCTACGCTTTTTTCAGATGCAAACCATTTATCTACACCATTATATTTTAGGTCTTGAACAAAGTTATTTTTATGTCCGTTTTTTTCCATAAGCAAATCGACAACAGATGTTGTTCCTGTTCTTGGATACCCTATTACTAAAAAGTGTGACATAAACTACCCTCATAATAATTTTTAAGCACAGTTGTAAAATTTTCATCTATCATAAATTGTAACATTACTCTTTCATCTTCTTGAGTGTTATGTAAGTCATGTAACTTTCTTACATTAATTATATATGACCCTTTATTATAATCAGTAACACCTATTAAATTTTCACTATCATCATAGAAGTTTGTACCTACTGTAGCATTAATAGGAATAGTAATAACAGTATTTCTATTATTTACATCTAAGTCTCTATGTCGATTGATCTTTATACCAGGTTTTTGATATACAAAACAGTATCTACTTTTTACTTTAAGTTTAGAAAGTAAATGATTTATATCTTCATTATCATCTATTTGCTTAAAGTTATTATTGCAATCGAAAACTTTATCTACTGTAGGAAGAGATTTGAAGTAATCAAATATTCTTATTTTTTGATCTTTAGTAATATCCATTTCTGGTATGCGCATAAAATAATCATACATTTAAATTTGTTTTACCTATGTAATCCTCATAACGAAAACTGAATAAAGCTGCTCTTCTCATAATATTATAAGTTTGTACTTGATGTAACCATCCAGTATTAATAAAGTACATATGACCTGGTTTAGTTAAAAGAGTGTGTACTCTCTGTTTATCTTTAAACTGAAATATACTATCATTATCATTTAAGTTAATTATTGCTCTACACATTACAGATGTATCAGCATCTATATGCCATTTAAAAGTATGATTGGGTTTCATTTCACTTATTCTAAATCTGTAAATATTATTAAACATAGGTAACTGTATAGGGTCTATAATCCAATTATCATAAGTAAATTCATCTACTGAATTAGAATCGCTTGTTGTTTGGAGTAATATTTGTCTATACTTATCTTGAACGTTGAACACTTCTTCATAATTACAATGTCCAGATATAGCGTACTTGTAACTACCAATATCATTTTCTTTATATTTGTCAGCTATAAAATTAAGATGTTTAATTATATCTTGATCGACCATTCCAAGATCAACAAACGTTTGAAGTTTAGATCTTGATGGACCTGTTCCTTTTACTCTTCTTCTTTTTGTTTTTTCAATTAAACATTCAGTCATAACTCACCTGTCTTTCTTAATTGTCTCCAAGGCATTTCGAAATTAAAAGGAGTTACCACTTTATCAGACATGTAACTATCTTTTAACATTTGCATTGGTACTATTTGTAAATGAGTTTTCAATATAAGTCTTTCTTGATCACAATCGTTGTTTACACCATGGGGTTGGTAAGTGTTCAAAAAGCAAGGATTAGTATACTCTCTTCTTTCTAGTAAATTAAGATCTTCGTCATACATATCTAACTTAGTTGTACCTCTAAGCGGTATATTAAATGCAGAAAAAGTTCTAAGAGCATGAGCTGTATGAGGTTTTAATGTACCATAAGGTGGCATCCAGATAAAGGTAAACTTAGTAACGTGTCTTATAGCATCCCAGTCTAAGTTTACATTACATCTTTCACCTAATCTTTTTACTACTTCAAAAATTTTACTCCATAGCTCTATATTACAATCATAACAAACATGGTAAATTTTCTGCTCATCATGACCTATACCTATAGTAGAATGGTCCTCAAAATGTGGCTGAATTTTATACTTAAAGATTCTATCTAAGATCTTTCTCATTTGCTTATCGTCATGCTTTAACTCAGCAAATCTGTCTTGATACTCATATTCAAATTTCATAACAAATCCTTTATTTTATTCAAAACATTCTCGTAAGTCTCTTCGAATGTTATTTGTAGAAAAATTCTCCAATGTTTACTTGTATTATTAGCTCCATGGATATATTTTGTATTAAGTAAAACTGTATCACCTTCATCATAGTATGTTTGATCTATAATTTTTGTTTTATCTTCTTCAAACCATCTTTCAGAAACTTTTTCTACATTTTCGTACCAATCAGTAGGTACCGGGCAAGGTAACATTATAGGAAAGTTTAGTAAACAAACTCTCATATGTTTTTCTTCATTCTCTTTATCAATATGAGGTTTAAGATTGTCACCTGGTTTATGAATAACAAAAATAGTTTTAGTATTTATATTACCCACCACATCTTTAATTTTACGTTCATACTTACTTACAACTGAGTTTTTATCTTTAAGCCAGTAAAAAATAGGATTAGCTTGATTAGGAATAGTATAAACATTATCAAATGTCATTTTATTTTCTTTTAGAAAAAGTCTTTTAAGAAGTAATCTTTCTTCTCCTAATAAATTTAACCCGCGAACAGAAGTCCATCTAGGGTTGAAATTTTCTGTTCCATTCTTCATAACTTATACTTTCTAATTCTGGTTTATTACCAGTGTAAGTAATATGCTGCCAGCATTGTGCACAATCATGTTCACAAGTCTTAAACATACCACTAGGTACTAACCATTCTCTATTTGTTAACAAATTATATTTTTCTGCTGTCTTTTGTATTAACTTTTTTCTTTTCATATATTCGAGACTAACAAACCCTTGATTATAATCTTCTAACTGCGAGTTAAGTAATTGTACTGCAGGGGTGACTCTATCTAGTTTTCTCCCTGGGTAAATATTATACCATCCAAAATCAAAATATCTTGTAAGTAGTCTCTGTGTAGAACCAAAATTTTGTACAGTAGCAAAAGCTACATCAGGAATAATATACCACTTACTATATTTTTCATTATTAAAAGGGTCAGTAATGAGAGTATCAAACCAGGTAATATTTCTATGACCTTTATCAGCTGTTTGTTTATAAGCCTTATACAATTGTTCTTTAATGATATGTATTTGAGATCTATCTAGCTTTAACATCAAACGCTACAGTCATTCTTTCTTCGTTAGTTAACATAACAACATCATGAACAAGATAAGGAGGAAACAAAATTAACTCTTTTGGTTTACCTTTATGTTCAATTACACCTTTTCTTATATTCCAATACCCAAACTGATCATGCCATTCTGCCATAGGATCAAAAAATCTTGTAACTCCGTTTTCTGGCTTAATGTATAATATACCTGACATAACAACATTTCTTCTAAGATGATTATGTTTACCACACGTACAAATACCAGGGTAAAAATTACCCCACATATCTATACTTAATTCACCATCGACACCTAATTCATCTAAAAAAGGTTTTGTATATTCTAGCAGCTCATTTGATATCTCAGCAAAGTCAAAATTTACTTTATAATAATAGTCTCCACGAGATTCTATTCCTATTCTTTTAGAGCTGTAAAGATTGTTTCTTAATTGTCTTTCTAAACTTTTAATATCAAAGTTAGTGTTAATGGTTTTTACTGGAGTTGTAAACATGCTCATAATCCAATGTAGTTCTATACATAAACCTATCACCTTCAACAGCATTACGTTTATGTATACTATGAAACTGATCCATAAAGATCAAATCTCCTGGTTGCCAATCGTTATGATGATATATGTACTTGTCTTGAAATACGTGATCGAATAAAAATTCTTTTAAAAATTTTTGCCTTTCTTCTTGCACTTTGTACATTTTTTGTATATAATGAAAGGTAAAGTATAATCCTTTCATACCATCAAACGGATGAGTATATACTAAAGGTTTAACTGTACCTCTAGCATATTCACCTCTATTCTCAAACATAACTAATTCTTTATCATCTTCATCTAAGTCATAGAATGTATTGTTTTCAAATTTCATAAGACATTTAATCTTACTTAATTCTAATTTTAAATCATCACTAAGATCATTGTATGCAGCTCTTGTATCACAAAAACTAGTAATACTATTCTTTCCAGGTTTAACACAATACAGACCTACACAACACTCTACACCACTTGGTCTTCCGTTACCGTTACTATGCCAGTCTAGTTCTTTGTCTGCGAAAATGCCAATCTTTTCATCATCTTTTCTTTCGTTAGTGACTCTCATAAGTTCTGGATATTCGTCATCAGCAAAAAATTCATCGGTCTTTAATGTATTACCAATAGAGTTATAAACTCTTGATAAATCTTCTTTACTTAAATGTTGATTTCTTAATACAACTATATTATCATTAGGTAATACTTTAGCCCATTTCCTAATGTCTTCATTACTCATATCCTTGAGTTTTATATCATGAAATTTAGCTACCATGATTACTCCATAAAATCTATAATAAGATGAACACCACCATCAGTGGTGCTTTTGTTGTGTGCGTAATGAAGTGTTGAAGCGTCTAATGTCCATATAGTGCCAGCATCCATTCTATGTTCAACTAAACCATTACCTTCATAATCATCAACATCACAAAGATAATTGTCTTCATTTGACTTTACAATAACATGATATCTGATACCGTTTGTAAATTTAGGACTTGCTCTATCAGTATGTATTACTAACTTAAAATCTTTACTCTTACATGCTAGTGTACATGTTACTTTATTATACCCTACATAACCTTCTTTGTCAACTATTAATTGAATTATTTCTTCTATAGATTTAGAAAGATCTTCTTTAATTTTAGATACTAATATAGCATGTGGGTTTCCGTTAGGAATATCATTATACGAATCCCACATATCGTTAGAATATTTTTTATTGAGGTGATACCCTTTTGCGGGTAAATCTTTGACCTTTACTCTATGCTCTTGACCAAGTGGTAAAGGAATGTTAATTTTAAAATGTGAATCTATACCATCTGGTTTATAACAATTGTCTGCATAATAGTTTGCAAAAAAGAGTGGCTTTTCTAAATCTTTTACTAGACGTTGATATAAGTCCTTTTCTAAATCAATATACTTTGCAATCATAATCTATTAACCTATCATAAATTTCTTCATATGTCTCACTTAAACTGATTAGTTTTAACGTAACTCTTTCACTAGATATTTTATCTACTTTATGAAAATGCTGATTGTTAAGTAATGCAGTTTTATATACATATTTTTTATCCGGCCAAAATGTAACCGGGTCTTCGCTTTCACCTATATGAATATTTATTGATGCTCTAACTAGTTCTCCGTCTTTATGCCATGTAAGAAAATCATTTTGTTTCAAAATAAGACACCTAACTAGATATCTTTTAATACCAAGCTTTTTAGCTAATGTATCCATCTGAGACATAATATATTCAACTGTGTTATTATTTCTGTATTTTTCAAACCATATGTTATGAAAATCTGGAGAAACTAAATTACCTTCTGCTGACTTAAACACTGTTCTTATTCTTACACCTTTATCATCTACATAAAAAAAAGTAATATCTTCACCATCATCGTATTTGTAATACCCATGATAGTCTTGTTTAGTTGGTACTCTATCTATTGATATATGTTCTAATTTATCTGGTGCAATATAATCTTCTGGTTTTAAACTTTTTCTAAAATTTAAAACAGCGGTTTTTAAACCTTGTTTATTAATTACCCAATCAAAATTTAATAAAGGTTCTACCATGAGTGGTGATCTTTATGGTTGCCTTCAAACGGAGCAAGTATGTTAATCCACCATCTGTTAACTGCTTTATTGTTATGATGACCAAAATAATTTAAAATACCCATACCAGCGTAAGCCATTAATATAAAGTATGGAGTAAAGATAATAAAAAACCAAACAAGATATCTTCCATACTTCTGAAAAAATTTTATTCTAGGATTAGATACAACGTCTCTAATAACAGATAAAGGAATGATAGTATCAGAAAAATCAGAAATTAATACTTTTAGACCTTTATGTTTAGGGCTATGAGGGTCAAGTTTAGTATCAGCATGTTTATGATGTAGTCTATGTACACCAATCCAGCCTAGAGGTTTATAAACACCTAATGATAATGCGCATGATAGTGTTAGCCATTCAAACCATACTCTTCTTTTACCTTGTCTATGAGCCCAGTACCTATGTAAACCGTATGTAGCTCCTATAGAAGAGAGTGCTATATAAAGAAAGTAAAGATAAAGTATAGACATTTATAATAAATACTCCAGAGAGTAGCTTCTCGTTTGTAAAACAAGCTCTACATATTTAAACTATTATAGATATACAGGAGATTATTTTATGAGTGAGAAAGACGTTTCTCAAGAAATTTCTGCGATTGAAGACGATGTTAAAAAGATTCTTCGTAACAGAAAAGACGATTATACTTATTCGCGAGAGTTATTATACTCATCTGCGGAGAGATTACAGGATGTTCTAGATGCAGCAGTGCAGCTGGCTCAAGAATCAGAACACCCTAGAGCTATAGAAGTAGCTACAGGAACAGCAACTGCTTTAAGTGACATAGCAGAAAAAATGATGGAGCATCAGTTGCGTACTGAAAAACTTAATAATCCTAAAAATGATACAAAACAAACTACAAACAATAATTTAAATGTCAAATTAAATACTAAGGATTTATTAGAGTTACTAGGTAAAGAATGAGCAATTATAATGTAATTTTTAAAAAAGATTATGATTCAACTAAACATAAAAACTGGAAAGGTTTTGGAGAAGTTTTAGTTAAGTCAAAAAAAGATCTTTTAGGTTGGTTAGCTGAACAAAGAACTTTTAAAGAAGCACCAACAACTGAAACTCACCCTGATTTGTTTGAGAGAAACCCTAGTAATGTTTCTCATTATCTTGGTAACCCTAATGTTAAAGCACCACACTCTAACTTAGATTATACTCCTGAACAGCTTCGTGAGTATAAAAAATGTATGGAAGATCCAATTTATTTTGCAGAAACATATGTAAAGATTATGTCTGTTGACTTTGGTACTATACCTTTTACACTTTACGGTTTTCAAAAAGGAATGGTAAATAGTTTTAAAGAAAATCGTTTTAGCATTTGTAAATTACCTAGACAGTGTGGTAAGTCGACTACGAGTGTTGCTTTTATATTATGGTACATACTGTTTAATCAAGGTAAAAATGTTGGTATTCTAGCTAACAAAGGTGAACTAGCTCAAGAGTTATTAGGACGTTTACAATTAGCATATGAGAGTTTACCTTTCTGGTTACAACAAGGAGTAGAAACATACAACAAAAGATCTATTAATTTAGAAAATGGTAGTAGAGTTATTGCAACATCTAGTTCAGGTTCAGCAGCTCGAGGTATGTCTTTTTCTTTAATTTTCTTAGACGAGTTTGCTTTCGTTCCTCCTCATGACGCTGAAGACTTTTTTAGATCAGTTTACCCTACTATTTCATCTGGTGCCGATACTAAAATGATAGTAGTGTCTACACCAAAGGGAATGAATCATTTTTATAAAATGTGGATGGAAGCTCAAGAGAATAGATCAGCTTTTAAACCTATTGAGATTAATTGGTGGGATGTACCTGGAAGAGATGAGAATTGGAAGCAAGAACAAATTGCTAACACTTCAGAAGATCAGTTTAGACAAGAATTCGAAACTCAA
>Ga0181400_1000320_pt1 | contig 20443 bp, 26 predicted proteins | sample 23SPOviralmetaG_FD_130129 | JGI IMG/M metagenome (GOLD analysis project Ga0181400, IMG submission 130129) | Marine viral communities from the oligotrophic San Pedro Time Series (SPOT) site, San Pedro Channel, CA, USA - 23 SPOT_SRF_2011-06-22 | ecosystem: Environmental > Aquatic > Marine > Strait...
AACTTAGCTGTAACAGATTCTTATACAGATGATCGAATGATCATGTTAGCAAATGCTTTCACGGGATCTCCTTCGTTAGATGTTGGACTATTGTTTAACAGAGGCAATCAAGGTAATGCTGCTTTCTTCTATGATGAATCTGTTAATAGTTTTAAATTAGCAGATACTAAAGACCCAAATTCAAACACCTCTCTTTCTCCTGTTTCATTGTCTAACTTAGCACTAGGTAAGCTAAGTTATGATGGCACTGATCTTAGCACAGCTATAGTTGATAATAGATCAGGAGCTATTTCTTCAGTATTTGCAACAAACCTGACAGCTTCTCGTGCGTTATCTTCCGACGGTTCAGGTAAGATTGCAGCCGCAACAACAACACTAGTCGAGCTTAATCACTTATCTGGTGTTGGTAGTGCGGTTCAAACACAAATAAACACAAAAGACACTATTGCTAATGTAGCTTCTGCCAATACAGCGTTACATGCAAATGATTTTGTAACATTTACTAGACTTAATGCTAACGTTAACGTTGTTTCAGCAAACGCTGTAGGTGCAGAGACTAGGCTTAATGCTAATCTTGACATTGTACAAGATAATGTCGCTGCTCTGTCTGGTGGTGCAATTCTTTTAACCCCCTTTACAAATGTTAATACGTCTACATCAACTTCTAACGTTTTCTTTTTAGGTAAGCCTATAGGTACACCTGCTAACGTTCTTTTTGTCGCTATTGATGGTGTTCTTCAAGTTAAAGATGTCCCAGGTACCTCGAACAATGACTATGTTGTAACTGTAGCAAATAATACTATAGCACTAACAGACGCAAGTATCCCCGCTGGCCTAACTATTACTACTCAAATCGTATTCTAATGGAAAAAATAAAACAACTTACTACTGAGCTAACATTTAGATGTAATGCTAAATGTCCTGCTTGTCATCGGTGGAAACCTCTAAGAGTGAATCTTAATGACCCTGAATATACTATATCGTTAGATAGATTTAAGCAATTGTTCAATCCAGAATTATTGCAAAATTTAGAGTGGCTTATGTTAAATGGCAATTTTGGAGATTCTATTATGAATAAGGAGTTTCGTGAAATCATTTCATATGTTAAATCTCAAGGAACAAAACTTAAAATTCATACTAATGGTGGCATACATAATAAAGACTATTGGAATGATGTAGGCAATATTCTAACTAAAGATGACATTATAAACTTTGATTTAGACGGTTTACAAGATACTCACCATATTTACAGAATAAATACAGAATTTGATAAAGTTTTTGCAAACGCGCAATCAGTAATTAAAACAGCACGACCTCAAGTTCACTGGAAATATATTGTTTTTGAACACAACAAGCATCAAGTAGAAGAAGCTAGAGATCTTGCTAAAAAAACAGGATTTACAACATTCTCAACAGTCAAAACATCAAGAGATATATTTGCACCAAAAACAGGTAATTTTGTTCATGCTAAAAAAACGGAACAGTACCAAGAAGCAGAGCGTAAAATTAACTGCATATGGAGCGACTGGGGCAAGTGGTATATTTCTCCAAATGGTTTAGTTTTTAGATGTTGTTGGACTGGGGGACATTATTTCGATAAACAAAATGATCGTTTTTATTATCCTCCAGAGTTTGAACGACTTTTTAATGGATTTGACGTTCCCCTACAAAAAATTTTATCGTATAATTACTGGAATAAACTTCAACAGTTTTTGCAGGGATATGATAGATCATTTAATTTGTGCAAATCTCAGTGTGGAAAGATAGTCTCATCCATAGAAAAACAAGAAGAAAATTTAATAACAGGAAGTATTGCCAACGTTGGTTTTAATACACAGGAAAATTAATGAAAACAGTAAGCAAAATTGGAAAATTTAAGTTTTTAAGATTCCCTAATCAAGGTATTAGACGGAATGAGAAGATTAGAAAACTTGCCACTACAGGAAAATTAGGATATTCTACTCTTGAAAGTTACATTAACAAAGAGCGTAAGCTTGGATACCCAATCAAGTATTCTAAGCCTATTGGTTTTAAAAGGAAATAATATGAAAAAAGATGGACACACAGACGTAGCTTCTTCACTTAGAATGTGTAAAACAATTATCGAAGATGCTAATGATATAGTTAACGCGTTACCACAAGATATGGAAGCGTCACTCCCAACTTGGTGGACTAATAAACTTGCTAAATGTTCTGCTATGATGAACGGTGCTCGTGATTACTTAGTGTATTCTACTGATACCCCTTCACCAACATCAATGCCTTTTACTTTTGAAGAAATTCCTTCTGATCAGGTTGTTGTAGGCGATTTTAAGAGTAAGCATTTTGATATCTGTCCCTCTGCTGTGGCTTTGTATAAAGATATCGAAGCTTCTGATGAAGCAATCGAGTCTGCTATGTTACATGACATGTTATTTAAAGTAGAAAAAAAAGCAATTGCTGCTGATATGGCTACTCAAGAACAGGTTGATAAAGCTCAACACTATGCTGATATGATTATGGAATTAGCAAAAGAAATGAATATGGTTGATGAGCATGATTACGTAGAAGATGTTCATATGGCTAAAATGAAAGAATTAGCTAAAGGCGATAATGAAGAGGAAGATGATATGCTTCCACCATCTGCTAAAATGGTTCTTATGGAGGGCTGTTAATGCCTCTTAAGCGCGGTAGGTCTCAAAAAACCATATCAACAAATATTAAAGAGCTAATGAAAAAACCCTCAAAAGCTCGTGCTAAAGGTGTAAGAACCCTAGCTAAAAAGACGGGTACTACTACTAAAGAAGCCCAACGTCGGCAAGCAGTGGCAATAGCACTTAGCTCGGCAGGGAAGAAACGTAAAAAATAAATTTTGACATATATCTAAATATCTGTGAAAATACAACATAAAAACCCCTTAAGGAGAAAACTATGGCATTAGTCTATAATATTGGTGGCCCAAACCCAAACTTCAATACAATCGCAGAGATTGATTCGACAACTTTGACACAGGGCGACAACACAATTCAAATCTCTCCAGGTACTCATGCAGCACCTGCTTCCATTACTGCAACTGATCTTTGTTTCAGAGGTATGGGTAATCGCGATGACGTAATCATCGATGGCGCCGCTGGCGGTGCATTAGGTGTTGCACTAAGTGATAGCTGTTCAGGCTCAATCACTTTTGAAAACCTAACAATTAAAGGTCAGGACAACGTATTAACTGGTAACCCAGCTGGTGCAAACGCTGCTGTTACTAAATCAGGTAATGACGACGTTCAGCTTATCTTCCGTAACTGTAAGTTTACTAACGCAGAACATGCTGTTATTCATAACGGTATCCATGCTAACGCACTCGGTGTAACTCAGATTGAGATGCATTATTGTGACGCACAAGTTGATAAAGCTATTGTTTCAAATTCTAACGTATTTGCAACATTCTCAACTTTCGGAGCAAATGCTTATCATACAGCCGCAGGTGCAGCTACTCCATCAACAGCTATTAAAACTATGCTTTGTGGACCAAACTCAGCTAACGTTGGTAACTCGACTGAAACAATTCTTGCAACAATTGCATAATAATTCTATAAAAGGAGAATAATCATGGCAATGATTTCAAAATCTGCAAAACAACCAATGGAAGGTATCGCTTCAGCAGCTTATCCTTCTGATACCGCTGCAGGCTCTAACGGAGCTAACGTAACTGGTGGTATGAAAAAAGGTCAAGGTTCTATGAATGAAGGAGCACCAAAAGTTGGTGGTAATTACCGTACTGGTGATAACACTCCTGGTGCTCGTGGAGCAATGTCGAAGAGTGTTTCTGTAGCATCTGAAGACGTGACCAAAGGCATGGGTGGCAAAGTCATCAAAGACATGCGTTAAGGAGTACTAATGGCTAAAACATTATCAGGAGCCGAAGCGAGAGAAGGTACGACCGTTAATATCGGTGATAACCGTTACGGTCTCCGTGAAGAGTACGATCCGGCTAAAAAACGGGAAACTCTTGAACACTATCGTTCTGGCCACGACCTTACTATTAGAGAAGTAAAAAACCCTCTTACACAGACAGTTAGAACAGTAAAAAGTTAATGATTGTTCCAGAGGTTTTTCAACGCTCAATGCCGAAACCTAAGAAGAAAAAGAAAAAGGCTTTAAAAAAGCACGTAAAGGTTTCATTAAAAGAAATTTACGGATTAAAATCTAAGTAAAGATTCCGTTTACATAAGAAGACTTATAAGGGGCGCAGGAATATATCTGCGCCCTGCTTGTTTTTATAATCTGTTCGTATATCTTATTTTCGTTTACATCTACTGATATAAATATCATATCTTCATCAGACATAAATGAGTAATCAAACTCTTCACCTGCACAACAATGAATTTTAAGGTTGTCTCTAGCAGGTGTTTCTGCAGTTATAATTTTTGCAAGCTTTGCACGTTTTTCTGATATTTCAATACCATGATAGTTAATATCAGGAAATCTACGATGCATATCAAATAGAGAATAAGGATATAAACCACAACCTACTAATATAATATTTTTACAAAAAAGTAACTTTTTCTTTGATTTTTTATCTTCTATTGTTTTTAAAACCCATGAATGCTCTTTTTTAACATTATACAATCTATAGATTTTATCATTTCTTTTTGCTTGTAGAACTGTTTGAAATTCTCCATTAGATATTGAGTTTTTCCAATTCTTTATACTCTTTTTAAGAAGTTCTTTTGTGTATTCTGATGATTTCATTTGTTGAATTTTCTGTGCCATTAAGATTAAACTCAAAAGGTTTAGGTTTGTTTTTTAGTACATAATTAAGTGTTTCTTCAAGTCTGTGAAACTCTTTATTGTTCAGTACTTTGAAAAAACCGTAAGGTTCAAATGCGTAAGCTCTAACAAATTGTTCTAGTTTATGACCATCTTGTCTAGGCACTATTATCGAAGGCACTTGACCTTTTAATATTTCCATAGTTGAATTATAACCCCCATAAGTGATAAAAGCAGCACACTTTTGAATCTTATGACCTAATTTAGGTATATATTCAACAAAAATCATATTCTTTTTAACTGAGTTACCTGTTTTAAGATATCTATTTGCAACAGGCATGACAAAGTTGTAGTCGGGAAATTTGTGAGCAATTTTTGTAATCTCTTTAAATAGCAACATGCCTTCACTTTTATTTAAACCTGTGCTCACATATACAAGGTTATTTTCTCTTTTATGTTTAGTGATTGTTTCATCACAAACATAACCAGTATATATTATTTGATCTTTTAAATCGTCAATAACTTGGTATGAACTACCAGCTATTGTTCTATCACTATACAGTGGTAGAATTTCTGGATCTCCGTGGACTAATATTTTATCAACATAGTATTTACAAGCTAAATTTTGTGTTTTATTTACCCAGTCTTTTAGTTGATCATCGTGCGGATCGTCCCAAGGAAAATCTCTTATTGACACCACTATCTTTATGTCTCGTCTTTTACACTCTTCAAAATACTTAAATAATTCATCTGCGTAGTTGTGTCTGCAAAAAGGAAACCCCTCACTCACTAGCGTTTTTACTTTGTATTTATCTAATGTTTCTAAAAACTTTGAATACCTATAGTTTTGTAGATTTTCATTTTTTATAAATGCTGCTGGATTTTTACCTTGTGGAACACTAAAATCTTCTAAAAAAGATACACTTGGTACTGAGTATTTTAGAGGTGGTTTAAATAACTGATTAATTATAACAACATCTTCATATTTGGCAGTATTTTCAGCTAATAGCTTAACCCTATTACTATGCCCTAAACCATACAAATACTGTGTTAAAAATGCTATCATCTTCCTTGAGGGTAAAACCAACCTTCAGCAAAAGGAAAAATTTTAATGATCTCTTCTCCACAAGCTTTTGCGATTTCCATATGCTCTTTTTGCGTTCCATTAGTTTTTCTTAGGTCAATATAATGAATCCAAGAACGTAACGTACCATTCATATAGAGACGAGACTTCATTAATCCTTCAGGTAAAACAGCTCTTGCCTGTTCTTTGGCAATCCCTCTTTCTAGAGCCCAGTTATATGCTTTTACTGCTTGAAGCTTAACTAGATCTTGTTGTCCAAACCATTTTTGTTGAAGAGAATTATCATCTGTTTCTATTGAGTTCTGTCTGTTTTTTGTATCTTGAAGTCTTGCTTCTCTTTGATCCCAGCCAAGAGCATCGTCTGGGTTTGCATATCGTTGAGAAAATTCTTGAAAAGAAAAAGATCTGTGACGTAAAATTTGCCTAGCAATATCTCTTGTAGTTTCTATTTCTAAACAGGCAGAAACCATCTCAAAGGGAGACCAGTGGTTTTCCCTTATAAGATACTTCAATAATTTTGTTGAAGTTTCGTTATTTATTTGATTGTCTGGGTTTGAAACTCTAGCACAATAAGCAACTAAGTCTTCTGCATTGTCTACCCCAATCATATCAACTGGTTTTGAGTATGATATTAATCTAACCTTCATAGTGCTTACCATAAATCCTTTCAATTTTTTCTCTACTATACGAGTCTGTTTCCTTTTGTTTTTTACCTGGTTTTTTTATATGTACTTTTAAGTGTTTAATAAAAGTTTTTCCAGAATCAGTTTTCCAAGGAGATTCTTCTATCTGATCAACGTATTTTATTACCATTCTTGGTAGTTGCTTTGCAGTCATTTGTGCTATTTTTTGAGCAGGCTGTATGATTACAGGATCATTATTTTTATTTTCTAAATTAATCCAAATTTCATTTCTAAACGTGTATGGAAAGTAAGTTACTCTTTCCGCCATCACTACACAGTGATTATATATCAAACCACTTAAACCATTTACTTCTAGTACGAAGTTAGGATTTATGAGTTGCGGATAAATTCCTGTTGGAAACGGAAATATTTCTTCAGGCTCTAAAGTAACAGGTTCTTTTATACAAGCCCTAAGATGGTAATAAGGTTCTTTATGATTGTAAACATCAAAAGACCAACTTATTCCAAGTTCTTTTTCAAGCTCTCTAGCGATTGTGCTCTTTTCAATGTGAATCTCACAAACTTGTAAGTTTTTCAATTGGTTCCTCTCCACACTTTCCAGCCACAATCGCATCAACACAGTACTTTTTAAGATTAATTAGTTTTTCATTACGTATCAACTGATCGTGTCCAGCATTAAGGTTTTGAATATATTTAGACCTACCTTTAATAGGAAGAGCCTCTAAAAGAGAGTCTAGAGTTTTGTATTCACGTGCTAAAGCTTGAGCACGTTTAGGACCAATTCCCTCAATGCCCAAAATATTATCAGATTTATCTCCTTCAATAATTCTAGACAACATATATTCAGAGGGAGTTACTTCAAAATCTTCTGCCATGGTTTGTAGAGTGACTTCTTTTCTTCCAAAAATATTAAAAATAGAAATATTATCATCTACTAATTGGTATAAGTCTCTATCTGATGATACAACCCAGGTATGATCATAACGATCAGAAACATTTTGAGTAATCCAAGCTAGTACATCATCTGCTTCTACACCTCTGAACTTTAGTACTTCTTCATCTAACTCTTCAGGTAAGCTATTTAGCACTGCAAAGAAATCTTCATATTTTTTGATCTCTTCTTCTTCTTGCGGTTTTTTACGAGTTCCTTTATATTCTTCATGCATATTCATTCTATAATATGATTTACCGAAATCAAAACATACTATAGTGCGTGCTGCCTCATATGATTTAGCTAAAGATTGAATTGTGCGAATGAAGTCTGCTCCGAATGAAGCATAGTTAGGTCTTTGAAGCCATCTATACGATAAGTTATTGGCATCTATAATTAACAGATTATTATAAGTCGAATAGTCTGGCTCTTGCAAGTCTGCAAGGTCATTCCAAGATTTGGTCATAGTTATCTCCTGTATTTATAAATAACTATAACAATTTTAAGAGGACTGGGCAAGATTTGTTTGTTCTTTTATGGCCTGTAACCAGTCATCTAGTTTAGTTACTTTGAAGTGACAACCAAAAGATTTAATATCAATGTAGAACGGAACTTCTATGTCATCACTAAATGCAACAAAATCTTTAGACCTATTCCACCTAAATATTAGAAGAGGTTTCTTTTTCATAACTTCTGCCTCTCTTACTGTTTGTCTCCAAAAGTTAAGAATATCAGTAGTTTTAGATGTAAGAAGATTGTTCCACTGTAAGTCTTTGTAATGTTTACATTCGATAGCATAAGGCCACCAAGCAGTGTCGTGAGGAGTCCAAATATCTCCTTTAAGATAGTCAATTGCACCAGATAGAGGAACTCTTCTAAATTCAACATCAAACTCATTACTGAGTCTGGTTGCTATTTTTTGTTCGTATGCTGTGCCTTTAGCTTTACTTTTATTATGTGCCATCTAATCCAAGCTTATATTTAGCTATAATATATGACTTTAGAAAGTCACTTCTAACAATATCGTCTATTCCAAATTCGACTGTAGAAAATTCTTCAAGAGACTTAATAATTTTCATAAAATTAAAGATACCTCGTTTATCGTTTTCACGAGTCAAATCTGTTTGCGTATAATCACCACAGAATATAATTTTACTATTTCTACCAACTCTCGTAATTATACTATCTAATTCATGAAAATTCAAGTTTTGACACTCATCAACAATGATAACAGCATTATTAATTGTTATACCTCTTATAAAAGAGGTACTCATAAATTTAATATTGCCTTGTTGTTTAAGAGCATCATAAGAGTCTTTAATACCAAAAAGCTCTCTACAGATTGACCTATAGGGAGCTTCGTAGATTGATACTTTTTCTTGTTCATCCCCAGGCAAAAAGCCTATATCTCTAGTAGATACTACTGATCTTACTATAAAAACATCATCATAAACTGTGCTAGGGTCTAATACTTCTTCTAAAGCTAAATACAGAGATAAGAATGTCTTACCAGTGCCTGCAATACCGTGTAAAAGTAAATGTTTATTCTCTTTATATGCATCATATATTATTTTTTGATTATCAGTAATTGGTTGGATTGTTAGAAGATCATCTATTCTAACTTTTTTTAATGGTTTTCCGTTACCATTCCCGTTTCCGTTAGCCAAGCGCTACTTCTCCTTAATTATTGAGAATCGAGTTTTCCCGATTTCATTAGTTCAGTATAACCTCCAACATATGTTTCATCAATAAAAATTTGAGGGACTGATCTAGCATTGGGTACTACTTCTAATAATTGTTCTTTAGTCCACCCAGCGCCAATAATTTTTTCTTCGTAAGAAAGGTCTCTTTTCTTAAATTCGTGTTTGGCTCTCTCACAAAAAGAACAGTCTAACTTACTCCAAATAATGATATTCATTTTATCTCCTATGATCTTTTATAGTAACATCTGACATGTAAGGATTATTAATTATATCAAGTATAATTTTTGCTACTTCTAGGGGTTCTACAAGAAAATCTAAATTTTTTGTATGACTTGATTTATGAAAGTTTGTATTAATTCTTCTAGGTCTAACTTCGACGAACCTAAATCTATCTTTTAAATCTTGTGTTACTGCTTTTGTAAATTTTGATAAACCACATTTCGTTGTGTAATATGTTGTGCTATTCTTTCTAAGATCTTCAACAATACCACTTGTAATATTAATTACAACCCCTGTATCATTTTGTTTTATGTAAGCATGAGTAAGTAGCATTGGTAAAAGTAAATTAACATTGATCTGACTTAGTATATCTTCTACTAACATTTTTTCATAAGATTTACCTATGCCTAATTCGTGTCCGGCGTTGTTGATAAGTACGTCAATATTCATTAGATTAATATTACAAATATCTATTGGATTATCAAAGTTGTAAGTGTTTCTATTAATTTCTAAAACAGTATGTCCTACTTTTTTAAACTCTTCTTTTAAAGCTTTGCCAATACCTTTAGTAGTACCGGTGATTGCTATTTTCATTACAAATCGCCGTCTTTTCTATTCTCTGAGTAATGAACATCAAAACTTCCACCAGGATACCTTGCTTCTAGCTTTTTAACGTTTTCTGCGATAACTTCGTTGGGATCTAATTCTAGTGCACGACAAGCATTAATCCAGTACCAAATAATATCTCCTAGTTCACGTTTCATATGAAAAATAGTATCATCGTTAAGAGGTTTACCTTGAAATACGCACTTTTTTACAATCTCACTAAACTCACCACCTTCAGAAGCTAACCCTATACTACCGGTCATAAGTAAAGCGATGTTTACTTTATTATCTAGTTCTTCTAGTTTCCTAGTCAAGTGAGTCGTAGCATTACTCTCAGTACTAGTCACAGCTCTTACAAAATCTTTATATTTATTCAAGTCAATCATAAAGAAAATCCTTTAAATGTATCTTTTGATACGTCTTGTTTTGTTCCTCCAATAATATAACTGGAGATTTCAGTTTCTTGAGGAGCTACTTGTACTTCTGCTCCAGAAATCCATTTTTGTGTCCAAGGTAGAGGATTAGCACGTGGAACCTTATAAGGGCTAGCAATTCCAATAGCTGTCATACGTTTATGAGCAATCCACTCAACGTAATCAGAAAGAAGCTGTGCATTAAGACCAATCATTGAACCATCTTTAAATAAGTATTGAGCCCATTCTTTTTCTTGATCAACTGCTTCAGTAAACATTCTAATCACTTCTTCTTCACATTCTTTTGCAATTTTGATAAAATCCGGGTCATCCTGCGGTAGAAGTTTTAAAATTTGTTGTGTTGATCCTAAGTGCACATTTTCATCACGAGCAATCAACTTAATAATTTTAGCATTTCCTTCCATTTTCTTAAGTTCTGCAAAAGCCCACGAGCAAGCAAATGATACATAGAATCGCACACCTTCAAGAATATTAACACTAGCCATGCATAAATATAGCTTCTTTTTTAAGTCATATAATGAAATAGACTTGTTACTATTTCTTTGATATACTCCTAGCTTCATCCCATCTATAGGATCATCTTCTTCCGTAGATGTTACACTATGACTACCTTCCCCAAATAATTGATACCACTTAGTCATTTCAATCAAATCATCGTAATGATGTGATATCGAGTCAGCGCAATCTACGATCTCTTGAATATCCATCATTTCATCAAACACTTTAGATGGATTAGCGTAGATATTGCGAATAATATGTGTATACGAACGTGAGTGAATAGTCTCTGAAAAAGTCCAAGTGATAATCCAGTTTTCTAGTTCTGGTAATGATACGATAGAACCAAAGCTTTCAGCAGGTGCTCTACCTTGTACTGAATCTAATACGATCTGACGTTTTAGATTAGACGTAAAAATATGCTGTTCATGGTCAGTTAAGTTTTTGAAATCAGACGCATCACGAAGAATATCAACTTCTTCTGGACGCCAGAAAAAACCTAACTGTTTATCCGTAAGTTTATCAAATGCTCTATACTTAAGAGTATCGAATCGTTGCATCCCAAGTTCATCATCAAAGAACATTTTAGACGTAGTGTGGTCATATGAATTTGTGTTTAGTACTGTCATTGTTTTTCCTTATAGAACGCAACTTTCACAGTCTGCGTCATCGATTTGTTCTTGTGGTAGTTCATCAAGCTTGCTTATGTCAATCTCACCCTGACCATCAAAGGTATTAAAATAGTATAGTTGTTTACCACCATATTTATAAAACATTAATACATCTTGTATCATGGTGCTTAATGGTATTTTTTCATCATCAAAGAATGTTGGATTGTACGAGGTATTAACAGAGATACCTTGATCAATATATTTTTGTAGTACAGCACATATTTTCAAATACCCCTCTGGTGATTTTTGGTCCCAAAGAAGGTTATATTTTGAACGTAGTTTATGTATACCAGGAACTACTTGTTTTAGAACTCCGTCTTTAGATTGTTTGACGGAAACAAAAGATCTAGGTGGTTCAATACCGTTGGTAGCATTAGCAATTTGCGCTGAAGTTTCAGAAGGCATTAGTGCCATTAGTGTAGAATTTTTGATTCCCCACTCCATAATATCTTTACGTAGTCCTCCCCAATTTTGTCTCTCTACGTGAGGGACTAACTCATCAATTTCTTTTTTACGAGTATCTATAGGCATAAGTCCTTGGCTATATTTAGTCTCTGTAAATCCAGATGGAGCTACTTGTTCTTTTGCTAGATCAGCTGATGCTTTAATTAAGTAAAAACTCCATGCTTCGGCATACTCATCTAATAGCTCTAAGTTTGGTTCTTCATAGTTTGTATTATTTTTTGCTAACCAATAAGCTAGATTAATAATACCTACACCAAGAGGTCGCCTTTTCATAGTAGCATTTCTAGCTGCTTTTACAGGATAATCTTGATAGTCTAACAGCGCGTCTAAACCTCTAACAGCAAGCTCACAAGGTTTTGCAAAGTCCGAAGGTTTATTGATTTTACCCCAGTTAATAGCACTAAGAGTGCAAAGAGCAATTTCACCTTCTTCATCGTTAAAGTCTTTAAGTGGTTTTGTAGGCAAATCAATTTCACAACAAAGATTAGATTGATGCACTGGAGCAATTTTTTCTATAAAAGAAGAGTGTGTATTAGCATGATCAACATTCATTAGATAAATACGTCCAGTGTTCTTACGTTCTTCCACAAACTGAGAGAATAGTTCAATTGCTGGAATTGATTTTTTACGAATATTAGGATGAATTTCAGCTTTTTCATAAAGGTACTTAAACTCGTCTTGATCATTAAAGAATGATTCATACAAACCAGGAACGTCTGAGGGTGAGAAAAGGGTGATGTTATCACCAGATAAGAGACGCTCATACATTAGTTTATTGAACTGTATTCCGTAATCCATATGTCGAACCCGATTATCTTCTGTGCCTTTATTATTTTTTAACACCAAGAGATCTTCAACTTCATAATGCCAGATTGGATAGTACAAGGTGGCGGCACCATTTCGCACACCGCCTTGAGAACAGGATCGTGTCGCACTTTGAAACATTTTATAGAACGGAATAACTCCTGTATGGTAAGCGTCTCCGCTACGAATAGGACTTCCGAGTGCGCGGATTGCTCCAGCTCCGATGCCAATACCTGCTTTTTGACTAACATATTTAACAATACTACTAGTAGTAGCATTAATACTGTCAAGCGAATCGTCCGTTTCAATGAGAACGCATGAGCTAAACTGTCTTTGTGGAGTACGTACACCAGCCATAACAGGAGTAGGAAGGCTAATATCGAATGTAGATACAGCATCATAATAGTCCTTTACCCACTTAAGTCTTGTATCTTTTGAATAAGACTGAAATAGTGTCATTGCAATTAGCATATACGCCATTTGTGGGGTTTCATAAATTTGCTTTGTGACACGATTCTGTACCAAATATTTACCACGCCACTGCTCCATCGCAGCGTAAGTGAGTGCATCATCTCTCTGGTGCTTTATGTAAGAATTTAATTTGTTGAATTCGGCTTTGCTATAAGATTCTAGAATTTGAGAATCATAAAAACCTTTTTCTACATTCTTTTCTACTAGTTCTTTTAAATGCCAAGGATCAAATTGACCGTATACCATCTTTCTCAAGTGATAGTTTATTAGTCGCCCAGCTACCCATTGGTAGTTTGGTGATTCTTCTGAGATAAGATCCGCTGCTGATTTAATAAGAGTTTCTTGAACATCTGAAGTCTTGATGCCATCGAAAAACTGAACTTGACTATGGATTTCAACCTCACTTGGACTAACTCCGTTGATATCTTCACAAGCGTAAAATACTACTTTGTGTAACTTTTCAATATCAAGAGACGCACGCGATCCATCACGTTTTACAACTTCAATCATTTGATTTCCTTACTGTATAGAACTAATGTTATCTTCTTTGACGATAGAGATTTTATCTATCAGGGGGTGGGTAAAGTCATGAGATATTAAAAACACATTTAGATTAGTCTCAAGTTGTAGAACTTCTATAAGCTTTTCTTTTCCTTCATCATCAAGAACGCCTGTAATCTCGTCCAAAAATAAAAGATTTACACTACTGCCTCCAAGCTTTGAAAGCAAGTTTCTAATAGCCAATAGAATAGATGTTTGAATCCTACTAAATTCACCGCCAGATACAGTTTCAATAGGTGTTGAGATTCCATTATTGATAACAGAGATGTTTAGTTTCTCTTTATCAAGTTTAAACTCAACTTGGAACTGACCATCACTTAAAAGAGATAAGTAATAATTTATAGAGTTTTCTAACTCTTTAGTTAAATTCTCTAACTTAAACGCTACGATACCGGATGTACTGAAGGCTTTTTTAAGAATATTTAAAGAATTTATCTGATTTGATTTAGTTAATGTAGCATCTTTTACTGAATCTTGTCTAATTGAAAAATCATTTTTTTGGTCGATTAGTGCGTCTACTCTGGCATTATGAATTCCAACTTCTTTATTGTGTTCTTGTGCCTTGTTTGCTGCTTCTAGTTGTAATCCGTAGTCTATTTTTAGTTTATGAATTTGATCTTTTATATCCCCAATATTTGGATAATTAATAGCTACAGTGTTATCGATAAGCTGTGTTAAGTGTTCAAATCTTTCAATGTTTCTTTTATTTGTTTCATAAGTTCTCTTTTTATTATCTATATCTTTAATCTCATTAGACCATTTCGTAGCCTTTATAAGATCTTCGCTTTGTAGAGTTTTATTAGTATCTAACTGATCTTGTAAATCAGCTTTTACTTTTTCTAAATGTGATGTATCGATAGTTTGACCACAAGAAGGGCAGACATCGTTTACCCTAATATTAGCGATATCGTTTTCAAGTCTTACGATATCACGCTTACATACATTAATATTTTCTTTTAAAGATTGATAATCTTCCCAGTGTTCAAACTCAGCAGGAGCTAATAACCCAGCATCAAATGTAATAGCATTTCTTTCTTCTATGTACATATTATTCTTATCAATTTTTTTACAGGTTGTTTCATAGTCAGTTAACTCTTGCTGTAATACTCCTATTTTCTGTTGTAGAATTTCATCTACAGATGGAATTTCTTTTTCAAATTTTTTGTCAGGAATACTAGTAATAGACATAAAATCTTCAATAGTTTTCAATTCACCCTGTAATTTAATAAGTTCTTTATCAACTTCAGATGAGCGTGCTTTTATAGTTTCTCCTACAGCAATATACTTTTCTAGATTAAATAGATTGATTAAGAATTTTTTACGATTGGCATCAGTAGCTCTTAAAAACTCTAGTAAATCCGTAGAAGATTGATAGGTCAGTTGAGAAAATACTTCAAAATCTAATCCTAATATTTCTGAAAGCATTTTATACGTATCTAAAACTTTATGATCAGAAACATCTTTACCATTTTCTAGTAGTTTTACTTTTGTTTGAGCACCAGTTCTGGTGACGGATACTACATAATCTTTATCATCAGCAGCAAAAGTAAGTTCTGAATTCCAGTTCTTTTCTTTTGACCAACGATTAAGTATGTCAGCTTTTTTGATTCCTTTGATGTTCTTATTAAAAAGTGTTTCTTGAATAATCATAGCAATAGATGACTTACCACTACCATTAGGAGCAGTTAGTTGTGATATCTTTGCTTTATCGAGATTAATAACATTATTTTTCCCATAAGAAAACATGTTGGAAAATTTAAGTTCTTTAAGAGTAATTTGGCTCATTTAAATCTTTCCCAGGTAATAAATGGTTCATACGGAATATGACCATTAAATTCATTTATCTTATCTAAAATCTTAGAAATATAAGGTTGAGAAAACTCCCAACCAGTAAGTTTTGGTCTTCGTTTTAACTCTTTATATTCACAAAATATAAACTCAGAGTCTTTATTGCCTGCTTTAGTTCTGTCATAGTTTGCTGCATACCAACAAAAAATAGGCTCTAGAGAGGTAAACGTAAAAAATCTTTTTCTCACATTGATAGCATACTTAACCATGTTTGGAGAGTCTTCTTGCCAGCCTATTCCTATAGTATCATGAAAGTCTGGATTGTGTCCAGAGAAGATGATAATCTCTTCGGGGTTTACATAGTTGAATAGGTGAGTGAGAGCCATTTGAGAGTATGAACGAACAAACTGCCCGCATTCTATAGCTTGTTGAATAGTACTTTCTATAAATTCATCGAATGAGAGCTTTATTATTTTGTAAGGTATGTCACGATCTTTGCACCACTTAACTGCCCAAATAATATCACCCTGATTCATACCATCAAATAGAGATAAAATTAATACTCTAAAACGGATTCCGAGATGATAGAAAGTTTCAGCTGTCGCTTCTGAATCAATACCTCCGCTCATGGTAATTACATAATCACCCCTATGATGAAAATGAAATTTGAGAGCAAGAGAACTGAGATCATATCTAAATTTAGAGCTTCTATGTTTATATTCTGGTATAGACACCTTTACGTGATCAGTTATAGTACCCCATTCAAAATCTGCAGGTCGCCACCAACTACCATTAGAATATTCCCAATAAGTTCTATTACATTCTAAGGTCAAGACTTTTAAACTCATCTAAGACTGTGGTTACATCTGCAACTTTAATGTGGTTGAGATATATTTCTAGCTCTTCATAGATTGTTTTGTTTTTGAGATTAAGTGTTACATCTTCTTGTGGTTTTTCTACTACTTTCTTATCTAACAGCTCAGAACGGTCAATTTTAGATAGTTGATCAATGTTACCTTTTACCTCATAGATCACATGATGACGATCGTCTGACTTCATCTGATCTCCTGCTTGAATTGTACGGCGAACAAGTTTAGGTAGATCTAGATCATAAAACTCACGACTATAGTTTGAAGAATCAATAAAATCATAGATATCTACTCCATATTGTCTTTTTTCATCACGATCAAAAGTAGTATTTACCGGAGAACCAGGATAGTAACAGTTAGTGTCATTATAACGATGATTAAAGTGTAGATCGCCAAGTAAACACAAGCCCCAAGGTGCGAGACGGGAGAAATCATATTCCGGCGTAATATGTGGCGGAACTTCTCCTCGAATGTGTGTAACGAGTATATCACCTGGTACCGGTGTTGGTAGATTGTCCGTTTGAACTTCGCCATACGGGAAAAACTGGAACGATACGTCTCGGATAGTCGCACGTCCGTTTCTAGTAAATACCACCACGTTCTCATTCTTGATAGCATTTTTCTCAGTAAGATGCTCAAAGAAAGATTCTCCTTTTCTAGTAGCTTCGTGATTGCCGGGGATGATGAATGTAGGAATTGAGACCGAATTGATATAGCTCAAAAACAAAGAGATTTCATCTGGCTCTGGTTTTTTATCAAAGATGTCTCCAGCAATTATATGCACATCCACGCGTTGTTCTAGTGCGATTAATTTACGAAACATCTCACGAAATCTAGACGTTTGCCAATCGACTGGGACTTTCTTTTTGTGAAGATTTATATGCCAATCTGCACTACATAAAATTTTTAACATTGACGTTCCTTTTCAAGTATGCTAATTTATGTTTGTTAGCTAGTGAACAACGTAACACCGCAGGTGAAGAGCTGTTGAACAAGGTTTGAACCACTGTTTTCTAGCTTGAGTCTCGGAGAGACGCAGCCGTGGCAACGGAGTTGCCTTAGCGTCACGTCACTCCTGTGTCTAGATTTCAAGGTATTGAAAATCTTGTGTATACCACATAGCAAAAGTATATCTCTCACCTTTAGTTACTTTCGTAACACCGTGTACAAAGTCATCATTAGAAGGAAATAGCAAAAGAGTGTTTGCTACGGGTCTATAGGACCAATCTAGTCTAGGAAAATATATATCTCCACCTTCATATATATCATTGATGTAGTATATACCAGACCAAGTTCTAAACGATGTTGGGTGATTAGTTTTATCTCCATCAGGCCAAGAATTGTCGGAGTGTGCTGTCATTTCTCTACCTGTTTCCCAACGAGTTAATTCTGTATTATCAGGAAAATGTAATTCCTTAGTATACTCATGGATTAGATGTTGTCCTAAAAATCTACATATATTCATGTAAGATTTGAAGGTAAATCTAACTTGATTCTGAGAATCTAGTAATTTAAATGGGATAGTTCTTCCTGCAAATTCTTTAATCGTTTGAGACTTCATAAAATATTCATTTTTAAATAAATGTTTATTTGCATCTAAAACTCTACAAAGAGTAGGCCAGTGGTATTCATCATCAAAAACTTCTTTTCTGATGATGATTTTATTTAGACATTCCTGACGCTTATCCCCAGTAATCGGTTCAAGCTGGTATGTTTTAACCTCTTCCAATAATCTTTCCTACATCACCTTCAAAAGTATAGCTTCCGACATGATTTAATTTAGTGTTTGGATCTAACCAAATCTCTCCACCAAGTTTTTGCCATCTACGACAAAAAGTATAGTCTTCTGATAGATAACGATTATCATCAGGATCTAACCATGTGTCAAACAAAGCGTAACAGTATTTATTAAACTTTTCATCTATATTTGAATCATTACGATAGTGTAGTTCAGGATATGCTAGCATCATTTTTTCAAATACTTCACGTTTTACTAAGAAAAACCCTGTTGAAGCATCGAGCACTTCTACAGCACCATTTTCTACACGAACTTGTTTATTCTCAATATCTTGAAATTTAAAATTGATAGCATATTGAATAGGGAGTGCTTTTTTAGGATAAGCAGCAGCCATAATTGGTTTGTCATATGCTAATGCTCTTAGAATAGAATCTGCATCAAACTCAATATCAGAATCAATAAACAGCAGATGTGTACAGTCTGATTCTAGAAACATTGCAGTAAGAATATTTCTTGCACGAGTTACTAATGATTCGTTTCGTAAGGTAGTTACCCTAAAATTGATACCATGCCTCATTAAAGTTTGAGAAGCACGAAACATTGATAAGAAATACTGATCTGTTAACATACCCCCATAACAAGGGGTAGCAAAGAAAACATTATGTTCTCTTAATTTTTCTAAGTCAATTGTTGCTTGATTACCTTCAACAGTTTTAAAAGCACCGAAAGAGCGTTCCTTCGGTGCTTCTTTACCGTCAGCAGGTTTCATATCTGCTAAGGATTTTTTCATTATGCTAAGTCATCCACATCTTCTACAGGTTTAAATTCGTCAGAAACATCTCCAGCGAAATAGGCGGTGTTTTGAAGTAACCATTCTTTTTGCTCATCATAAGTTTGACGCTTATAAATCTTACTTAACTCAAATAGCTCAAGCTCTTTTTCTGCATCTGTAAGAGGTGCATTATTACGTGCTGGAATAATTGAGTATTTTACGTTTTGTGGAAGTGGCCCTGTCTTCTCTTTTTTAATAGTAATATCATAACCATTAGCAGCGTCTGCAGGATTTCCATAATCAGGATTTGTTGCATAATCTACAATTTGAGAATAGATTGTAGCACGAAGGTCAAATAATTTAATTTGTCCATCTGAACGATCAATCACATTACAAACGTAAGAGAACTGAGGTTTATCTGAATAGATAGCTTCGTCAAGTTCTTTGAAAGGGTCAGGAGCTGAATTATCAAAAGATTCATTCTCACGACTAAATTGAAGACATTCTACAGGCATCTTCTTACCTTCTTTTGTTACTACCCAGTAGCAGTAACGGGGCATGACATCTCCAATTAACCTTACTTTAGTATCTCCGATACCCATAGTAAGTCTTTGGATTTCTCTGCGTTGTTGATTGCCGGAGGTTTGTTTACCTTTGGCTTGATCCCATGCGACCATTTTGTTTCTCCTTTGTTGAACGTTGGTTCTTAAGTGTAGGATTTCCTCGAAGCCGAGGACTCTGGTAAAAAATAAATTTTATCGCCTTTTGTATTTATATAAGGACTTTCTATCTCATTCTTTACGTAGCTCTTAGCGATATAGTCTTGAGCTTCGCTAATTCTACGCATAGAAAGTAGCTGTAAGTATTCTATCTTTTTACTAATAGCTACATTATGTGTTAAAAACCAAGGGTTAGTAAAGTAACTCATTGGTTCTAATGTTTTGTAGTTGCAAACTAGCCTATCTTTTTTCTGCTCCAATAAGCCAGTGGTAAATAAAAACAGTGGAATATGGTTTATATTCAATGCTTTCATTAGTCCCTTAGTTGTTCTAGCATTATACAATTTAGTTTGTGCAAATGCCAAGACAAGAATTGCCGCTTGATCTTTTCTTGCCTTTGCTACTAATTCATACCAATTAAAGTATGTAATATCCACGTTGTTTATACCACTCAAGACGTTTAGTTTGTTGTCTAGCAACTATCCCACCAGATAACCACCAATCTACAATCATAGGGATTTGCTTATCAGGGTGTTCACGAATAATACGACCAACTCGCTGTTCAAGCTTAATAGGATTATTAGAAGGACAAGTAAGATACAATGTATCGAGCCTATGACAACTAATCCCTTCATCAAAAAGTTTTGTTGATAAGACTGCTTTATACTTTCCTCCAACCCCCGAAAGAACATCTTTTCTAGTTGATTCATCTGTTTCTCCAATTAA
>Ga0181400_1000321_pt1 | contig 20439 bp, 22 predicted proteins | sample 23SPOviralmetaG_FD_130129 | JGI IMG/M metagenome (GOLD analysis project Ga0181400, IMG submission 130129) | Marine viral communities from the oligotrophic San Pedro Time Series (SPOT) site, San Pedro Channel, CA, USA - 23 SPOT_SRF_2011-06-22 | ecosystem: Environmental > Aquatic > Marine > Strait...
AAACCAGGTGCTCAGAACTAAGGTGCTAACGCAGCTACATTAGACCTAGACGTTGAATCCAACGGACGTAGGATGGCAGAGTAGTTCAAAGGACTTATCTACCAGACTGAAAGAGATGCAAACGCAAACGTCTACTACAGACGCACCCGTGTTCTCAACCTTATGTGATAAAGGTTGCTGTGGGGCAGGATGTCCCACATGTCCTTTTAGACCTCCCTCAAAAGGGGGGTCTTTTTTTATAAATAGTTTTAAAACATCATGGCATATTTTGCTGACAACCCAAACTGCCCATCTAACTTCCTGTCGGGAGCTGGATTTCAGTTTAGTCTAAAAAAATTGCCAGGTGTATCTTTTTACTGTCAGTCTGCTAATGTACCATCACAGAATCTAGCTGTTGCTATGCAAGCAACTAGATTCAATACAATACCAGAACCAGGTGATGAAGTAAATTATGATGATCTGACGGTTAGATTCCTGGTAGATGAAGACTTAAAAAATTACAGATCAATACACAATTGGATTAGATATCTAGGTCATCCAGAGTCAGATCAAGACTGGACTACATATGCTGATGGAGAGTCTTATCAAGAAAAACAATATAGCGATGGAATATTATTTGTATTAGATTCAAATTTCAATAGAAAATTTAAAATTTATTTTAAAGATCTTTTCCCAGTATCACTATCTGGATTGAATTTTGATTCTACCTATACAGACACAGAATATTTTGCTGTTGATGCTACATTTAAATTTACTATATTCGATATCGAGGAGGTAGGAGCGACTGGTTTTTTTACCCAAAATAATTATGAAATTCCTACAGTTACATTAACTCATACAATAAGAGATACTGATGTTCTTTTAACATGGACTAGCGAAAACGCACAGTATTTAATTATAGATAATGGAGTTGGTGAAGTTGAATTAAATGGATCCGGTGCTGTAAATTTTAATGATTATACAAATTTATTAAATTATAGGCCACAACCATTTACAGTTACAGCATTTGGTAGAGGTGGAACTAAAGCTACAGCATCTACAGTTATAGCTAGATCACAACCAACAACAAATAACAACATTGTTTGTATTGCTGTGATTGATGAAAATAGTTCTGGTAATCTCGCAACAATGACTGCTAAATGGGCACAGTTTAGAACTAATTGGCCAAATAGAAAATTCTATCTATTGCAACCACCGCAAGGATGTTGTGGCCATGATTTACGAGTACCAATAGACTTCCTAGAAACAACAGAACCATCAACATATAACGGAACGAGGTAACTATGAGTTGGAATTTAGACTACACATTTAGCGGTGCATCCAGCGTATTAAACAGCTGGGCAAGCGGATTATCTACTTTTTATTCACAAGAAAGTGACTTTAATGGTATGGGACCATTTGATCCCAACAATAATAGTGTAAATGAAATATCAAATTTTATGACAGCTGCTACCACCCTTACTCAATGGTGGGATCTTAATAGAATTGGTAATTACAATGGACCAGGCACTAGTAGAGCAAATCCATATGAAGTACCTTTCAGTGAAAATGCAAAATCTAATATTGTTTCTTCTTTAGGATCAAATGCCGAATCAACAGCTCTTTGGAACGCTTATTACGATAAAACTAAATATAATTCAGCGGTTGGAAATACTTACTTTAATTTAAATAGTGATCCAAGATATGGTGGTGTTGCATTTCAAGATAACAAATTAGTAATATATGATGTATATAATTTTGAAGGTATTGGTGATTGGGGCACTGCTCCGACAGAAAGTTTAGATAAAGCTAGATTATCTGGAGATTTAGTTGGGATGGTTAAATCTCCAGATTTTTTACCATGGCTTATCAAAACAATAGGTGTTATTGTAGTAATGGCCCCAGCAGGAACTGTAACTGCTCTAATCAGACAACTTGTTATAGCTTTAGGATTTGACCCAACTACAGGACAGTTTGCGGATGGAACACCTATTAGCTCCGTTAATTCACCTTACGTATTATATACCAGAGATTTTTTAAATTTACAAATAGGTAATTTAGCAAATTTATATATAAGAAATGAATTTACAGCAGAGGAAGTATGTAAATGGAATCCAGCTTTATATAGAGACGCTGTTTCAAAAGGATATTTACAAGTTGATGCAGAACCAACTGGATCTTGTTCTCAAATTGGAGCTCAAGCTGATTGTTTTGATGCTACAAACAATGTAGTTCCTGTTGGTCAAGCCCAACCAATACCATTATTAGGATTTCCGTATTATGCTCCCCGAGTTATGGAAATATCATCAACTAATCCAACATCATGGCAAGTTGGGTCAAATGATAAATATCCATCACCATTTACAAGTTATATACAACAAACATATAACACTGCAAATTATCTTGGTCCATATGCCATGTGGGGTCCTATAGCAGGTCGGATTTGTCAGATAAGAAGTGGTTCAAATTTTGGTGAACCTGGTTTTATAGCACAGTGCTGGGATGTTTTTGATGATACTCCTAATAATGTAGATGCTGATGGAGAGAGATATTCGTCAAAATTAGAATGGTGGAACAGTTGTGAATATGCTTATGTTGAGGTTAGAAATTTATTATTTTCAGGACAACCACCAACATTAGTTAAAGTAGCTGTCAAATCTTTTAGTGGTCCTGCAGCTGACGATGTATGGGGACCAAATTATCAACCAAGTGAATCACCATTTGGTACTGTTAGTTTAGGTACTTTAATTCCATTAGTTGCATTAACTAGTAGATATTTTTAATAGGAGGTTAATAAAATGCCAGCAATTACATCAACAAATAAAGAATCATTTAAATCTCATATAAAAACGTGGAGAAAAATATTTACTAGTCCATTACAACAAATAAATTTATCTGATATAGAAAACGTTTTTGAGTATACAAGTAGTTTACTTACAATAGGTTCTCAAACAGTAAAAGTTGGATTATTTGGAGGACGTGAAGGAGATGATGTCTTAGATATAAGTTCATTAACAGGTGGAGAACTATTATATTTGCCGGGACAAGTATCAGATTATGTTAAAATAAAAACTAATAATACAACAAATAATAATAATGAAGTAACATCTAGTCAAGAACATATTGATACTATACATTGGCAATATGCACTTACGCCTAGAGTAGTTTTAGAAGATAATAGCAGTAATTATCTTTATTTAAACGAAACCTTCCAACTTGGATCTAAAATATTAACGGTAAAAGCTCTTGGTGGATTATTAGTTTCGGTAGAAGATGCACCAACATATACAGTAACACATACTGCAACTCAGCATGAAGTATTGCCTGATGGTTATTTTATAACAGAAGGTGATTCTATTACTTTCACGATAACTACTGCAAATTTTCCTAACGGAAGCAATAGTAGTAACAATACTGGTAATGGTACACTATATTGGAGTTTAGGCGGAACAGTAGATAGTAGTGATTTTAATTCAAATAGTGGCAGCGTATATATTTCAAATAATACTGCTAATATAACTATTGATTCATTTACTGATACTTCTATTGAATCAGAGTCTTTTAGATTATTTTTAAGAAAAGGTGATTCAGACGGAACAATAGTTGCAACTAGCGATTTTATTAGTCTTCGTGATAAAGAAATATCAGTTGCAATTACACCATCAGTAACTACTATTGATGAAGGTGGTCAAGTAACATTTACAGTAAATACTGTTGGTTATGATAATGGTGACGTATTATATTACAAACCATTATTTACTAGTGGTCAAGCAGATTCTTCTGATATATCAAATCAATATGGAAGTTTAACAATTAACAATAGTACTGCTTCTTTTGTTGTAACTGCATCTCAAGATGTATATGAAGAATCCGCAGAAACATTTCAATATATCATATATGAAAACACAGATCAATCTGGTAATGCAATACCTTTGGCCACAAGTTCCAGTGTATCTATTACAAACACCACATCATATAATTTTTCTGTTTCAGCATCTACTATCTCGGAAGTAAATAGTGTTGTATATACGGTAAACACTGTAGGTATACCAAATGGAACTAGCTTAAGATGGTATATTACAACAATGAGTATGACAGATTTTACTTATAGAAATGGAATTTTTTATATAAACAATAATACAGGATCATTTACTATCACACCAAAACAAGATTTTGATGTTGAAAGTGATGAAATATTAACAGTTGAATTAAGAGCTTCTTCATCTTCAACTAGTGTATTATCAACTGTAAATACTATCCCAAATGTAACTGTTACGGATACTCCTTATACAGTAACTGTTACACCATCTTCTCCATTAACTATAGTTGAAAGTGCTCATGATTCTACAAGTCAGGTTGTACTTACAATAACAACTACAGGAGCTCCTGATGGCAGTCAATTAACTGTTCATGAAAGAACTAATACGGGAGATATTACTTTTGATAATTCAACTATAACTATTAATAATAATTCTGCTACTGTTACTGCTACAATTGTTAGGGACGGTAGAACTGAGGGTTCTGAAGATCATATTATTGATTTTAAAAATCAATCAAGTCAGGTAGTAGCATCATCCCCAACTATTACAATTACCGATACATCTTTTGTTGGTTCTAGAGCAGATGGGAAAACTTTTGGACCTATAGATGTAACTAGAGATAGCGGAATTGAACAGCTTGCTTCAGATTGGTATGATTTATGTGATATAGATAGTATTGGAGATGGATCTAAAATTTCATTATTTATAGATAACTCTGGTAGTTTAACAACAGGAAATGTTCAAAAAGCTCTTGAAAAATTTGTAGAAAAATTAGCAGCTAGAAATATTTCTATAGTAGTAGTTGAAAATTCCAATGAAGATTGGATTACACCTTTTGACACCGTATTAATTTAACATATGATTACTCTTGACGATATTAAATCCCAATGGGCTGAAGACTCAAAAATTGAACAAGATCTATTAGACGAAGAATCAATCAAAATTCCACAACTACACAGCAAGTATCTAAACTACTTGTCTGATGTGAGGTTGTTGAAAATAAAAAAAGAACATGAATATAAATCTCTGCTCAGAGATAAGTTTGAGTATTACACCGGTAAAGCAGAACCAAGTGTATATCAAGAAAAACCTTTTGATCTAAAAATACTAAAGTCAGACCTAGGACTGTACATGGATTCCGATCCTGAATTACAGCTCCTACAAACTCGTATAAATTATTATGAAGAGATTATGTTTTTTCTTGAAAAAGTTCTCCAATGTTTAAACAATAGAGGATTTCAAATTAAGAATAGTATTGACTGGCAAAAATTTATGCAAGGTAGTATTTAATGACTGATGTTACTATTCAGAAGAAAAATGAAGTATATTTAACGGTTGAGTGTGAACCTCATATTAAGTATGAACTTTCAGAGTATTTTACATTTGAGGTTCCAAACGCAAAGTTTATGCCCCAATATAAAAAAAGGTTATGGGATGGAACCATAAAACTTTTTAGTCCTGGAGATGGTAAAATATATTGTGGTCTGTATAGTTATTTGACTGAATGGTTAGACTTAAGGGGATATAGTTATGAAGATAAAGATAATGAATATTATGGATTACCGGAAGAAACAAATGATTTAGTTTCTGAAAGTGGTGTTGTAGATTTTGTAAAGAGTTTACACATTCCATTTAAAGTAAGAGACTACCAATATTATGCAATCTATCAAGCATTAAAATACAATAGAAGATTGTTATTATCTCCGACTGCATCTGGTAAGTCGTTGATGATTTATTCTATTACCAGATTTTTTACTAATAGAGGAGACAATGTATTAATTGTTGTACCAACTACATCTCTAGTGGAACAGATGTGTGGTGACTTTGATACCTATGGTTGGTCATCTGCAGATAACTGTCACAAGATATATGCTGGTAAAGATAAGAACACATCTAAACAAGTAACTGTAACCACATGGCAATCTATCTACAAGATGCCAAAAAATTACTTTGAAAATTTTGATTGTGTGATTGGAGACGAAGCACATTTATTTAAAGCAAAATCTCTTATCAATATCATGACCAAATTGCATAATTGCAAACATAGGATTGGATTTACTGGAACACTTGATGGGTCTAGTACAAACCAGTTGGTATTGGAAGGATTGTTTGGTCCAGTTAATAAGGTTGTAAAAACTAAACAGTTAATTGATAAAGGACACTTATCACCATTAAAAATTAATATTCTTTTATTACAGCATCAAGAATTATTATTTGACTCTTATCAAGATGAGATGGATCATATCTGTACTATGGATAAAAGAAATAAATTCATAGAAAAATTAGCATTAAACCAGTCAGGCAATACTCTTATCTTATTTGCATACGTAGAGAAACATGGTCAAGTACTTTACGATATGATAAATAGCAGTGTAGCTGAGCATAGAAAAGTCTTCTTTGTTCACGGGGGAGTTGATACCGAAGACCGAGAAAAAGTAAGACAGATTACTGAACTTCAGAATGATGCCATAATCATTGCTTCTTACGGAACATTTTCCACAGGTATTAACATTAAAAGATTACACAATATTATATTTGCTAGTCCGAGTAAATCTAGGATTAGAAATTTGCAGTCAATTGGTAGAGCTCTACGTAAAGGTAACCAAAAAGAAATAGCAACTCTATATGATATTGCAGATGATTTTACAAAAGGAGAAAGAAGAAATTACACTCTAAATCATATGGTAGAAAGAGTAAAAACTTATTCTCAAGAAAGTTTTAGTTATGAAATTATTCCAATCAATTTTAGGAGAAAGGAAGAATGATGTATTCAGAGTTTATCGGGATGTTAAAATTAGTTAGCGGAGAAGAAATAATTGGTAGTGTATTGGTGTGTGATGAAGAGAATGGTTTTATTGTAGAAACTCCTTTTAATATTGAAGAAACTATTATAGAAACACCTGCAGGAGAAATGGTTAAAGTTGATTTACGACCATGGATTAAATTCTCTAGTGAAGAGATTATCTTTATTGAGAAAGAAAAGACTATTACTGTGTATGAGGCTGATGAAAGAATAACTAAAATATATAATCGAACACTTCGTAAATATCTACATCAAGAAGATAATACAAGTCAATTACCTTTAGATGAAGAGATGGGATTTAAAACAAAAGTAGATGATGCAAGAAGTAGCTTAGAGAAGATCTTTAAAGATAGCTAAGTTGTTCTCTGAACCCTAGCAGAGTTATTATACAGAGATTTTAGCCACTTGTCAAGTCTTTGATAATGTGGTATAGTACAAACAATTACAAAAGCTAATAGCTTAAATATGTACCATGAAGAAAAAAGAACACTATGTAAATAACAAAGAATTTTTAGAGGCAATTACTGTCTATAGAAATAAGGTTCTAAAATCAAAAGAACTTGGTGAACCTAGACCAAGAGTTCCAGAATATATTGGTGAGTGTTTCCTAAAGATTGCAACCCACTTATCATATCGTCCTAACTTTGTAAACTATATGTTTAAAGACGATATGATTTGCGATGGCATAGAAAATTGTCTTCAGTATATTGATAACTTTGATCCACAAAAATCTTCTAATCCCTTTGCATATTTTACTCAAATAATTTACTTTGCTTTTCTACGCAGGATTCAGAGAGAGAAAAAACAATTAGATATTAAAACTAGAATTTTAGAAAAGTCTGGGTTTGATGAAGTATTTTCTGCTGATAGTTCAGTAATGGGATATGATTCATCTACTATGAATAGTATTAAAGAGTCCCTTGAAATTAAAGTTAATCGATGACAATTGCTCTGATTACCGATCAACATTTAGATGGTCGTAAAAGTTCCCAGATTTTCTGGGATTATTTTATTAAATTTTATGAAAACGTATTCTTTCCATCACTAGAAAAATATAAAGTAAAAACTATTATTGATCTGGGAGATACATTCGATAATCGTAAAGGTATTGATCTTGGTGCATGGTATCGTATTAAGAAAAATTATTACGATAAACTTGCTAGTATGGGTATCACTGTTCACATGATCGTGGGCAATCACACTGCATATTATAAGAATACTAATACAATCAATACTCCTGATTTACTTCTAGAACAGTATGACAATATTCATATCTATAGTGAAGTAGAAGATATTGTAGTGGATGGTTTGAAGATTACAATGCTTCCTTGGATTAATTCTGAGAATCAAGAATCATCTTTTGAACATCTAAAAAATACTGACTCAACTATAGTTATGGGTCACCTTGAAATCTCTGGATTTCAGGCAATTCCTGGTCATGTATTTGAAGGTGGTATTCAAGCAAAAGCTTTTAGTAAATTTGATAAAGTATTATCGGGACACTTTCATCATAAATCGGAACGTGGAAACATTAAGTATCTTGGAAATCCATACGAAATGTTCTGGAACGATTATAAGGCAGAAAGAGGATTTCATCTACTAGATCCTAAAACTAAAAAATTGGGATTCATTAAAAATCCTTATAGTATCTTTAAAAAAATTTACTATAATGATAAAACTAATGACTACAATAAATTTGATCCATCGGAATATACTGATACGTATATTAAAATATTTGTAGAGGAGAGAACAGATAATGTTATGTTTGAAAAAATTCTAGAGAAGCTTTATGATATTGGAGTTCATGATATCAAAGTTATTGAAACTGATAATCTAGACCTAGGTGACAGTGAAGAAACTTTTGAAGGTGAAGATACCCTCACCACACTTAACAGATACATAGATGAAAGTGAAAATATAAATTTAGATAGAAATAGTATTAAAAATATTATTAAATCAATTTACGTTGAAGCCTGCGAGGTACAATAAATGTTCATTCTAACGGTGACAGATGCGGATTCTGAAGGTGCGTATGCAGTGATCACAAAAGAAGGCGATAAAGTTCTTCAATTGTTTGAGCAATCTGATGATGCACAAAGATATATTGGACTCCTGGAAGCAGATGGTTTTCCTTCTGTGGAAGCAACTGAAATCGAAGGTGAACAGGTAGTTGCGGCATGTGAGAGATTCGGGTATAATTACGTTATAATAACACCAGACGACTTTGTAATCCCACCAAAAACTGATTCGCATGATTTTATTTAAGAGTGTAACTTATAAAAACTTCCTTGCCACTGGAAACAATCCTATAACAATTTGTTTAAATTCTACAAACACCACGTTGATTGTAGGACAAAATGGTGCTGGTAAGAGTACCATAATTGAAGCAATTGTATTTGCGTTGTTTAATAAATCTTTTCGTAAGGTTAATAAGAGTCAACTTATTAACAGTATTAATGAAAAGGATTGTGTAGTAGAAGTTATATTTTCTATTGGTACTACAGAATGGTTGGTTCGCCGTGGAATGAAACCTGGTATCTTTGAAATTCATAAGAACGGAGTTTTACTAGATCAACAATCTTCTGCCGTAGATCAACAAAAATGGTTTGAACAATATGTATTAAAACTAAACTACAAATCATTTACTCAGATTGTTGTACTAGGGTCTTCTACATTTGTTCCCTTCATGCAGTTACCAGCTGCATCGCGTAGAGAGATCATTGAAGATCTTTTAGACATTCGTATCTTCTCTACGATGAATGTTATTCTGAAAGACAAAGTAAAATCTTCGTCTGAAGAACTTAGGAGTTATGAGACTGATGTTTCTTTCCTAAAAGAGAAAGCTGATATGCAAAGTAATCATATTAAGTCATTAGAAAAAACCGCAAAGAAAACCATAACTCAAAAGGAAGATAAAATTGTAGAACTGGATAGTGGTATCGAATTATTGAATGAAGATATTGAACAAGCCAATACCCATGCAACTCAACTGTTGGAAGAAGTAACCAAGTTTGATGGTATTGATAAACAAATTAAAAAACTTGAGAAAGAGATTACAACAAATACTAACTTAATTTCTAGGACGGAGAAAGAAGAAAACTTTTTTGTAGATAATGATGTATGTCCAAAGTGTACACAACCTATAACTAAAGATCTTAAGAAAAAGCATCTTCTTCAATCCTCTAAAATTATTCATGATACAACTGAGCTAGTTGAAAAATATAAGAGTCAACTTCAGAAATCAAATAAACTAGTTAAAAAACAAACTGAAATGAATAGAGAGGTCTCTGATATTAATTGGGACATCAAAACAAAATTGCAAGCTATAAAAACAACTCAAAAAATTATCTTAGATATTAAAGGTGAGATTGAAGAGTTGAAGAATGATAATCTAGATATTGATGGTGAGAAAGAAAAACTTATTGCAATTGCAAATCAGGGATTAACAGTACAAAAATCTATAGGTGAAGTAAAAGAAACTAAAAGAAATTATGATGTAATTTCTTCTTTGCTTAAGGATGGTGGTATTAAGTCAATGATTATTAGGAAGTATCTTCCTGTAATGAACCAACTTATTAATAAGTACCTACAAGAACTTGACTTCTATGTAAACTTTACATTAGATGAAGAGTTTAATGAAAGTATTAAATCTAGACATAGAGATGATTTTACTTACAGCTCTTTCAGTGAAGGTGAGAAGATGAGAATTGATCTTGCTCTAATGTTTACTTGGAGATCTATTGCTAAACTAAAAAACTCTGCAAATACAAATCTTCTTATTCTAGATGAAGTCTTTGATTCATCTCTAGACGTTGGTGGTACTGACGAGTTCCTTAGAATTATCCGAGGAGTTCAGGATGATACTAATGTTTTTATTATCTCTCATAAAGGAGATGTACTTATGGATAAGTTTGATAGAGTTATGAAATTTGACAAGGTTAAAAACTTTAGTAAAGTAACAATCTCATGATAGATAAATTTATAGATTGGTATGTTGGTTCATTTACGAATAGAAAACAAGCATTGTCTCATCCCTTTATGTTTAAAGAAGTTAACCTGAGTCACAAATACTTGGGTGACAATACTTTTTATGGTGAACAAAAAACAATGTATACTAATACTACATATCGAAAATTTAAAAATGTAATATCAGAATCTGATGGTTTGATTATTGCAAAAAATTATACGTTGGATGATAAATATATGCCCAACTGTGATATGGTTTTTAAATTTGATGGTGAACAATTTGTTGGTGAAGTAGAAGGTTGTAATTGTTTCGTGGAGAGAGAAGGAAAAAAAACATATGTAAAAAATTCTACTTATCTTGGTGAAGATTCTTATAAAGTTTATGACAGAGGTTATGAGGTAGATACTGATGAATATATCTGGGGCTCTCGGTGGGGACATTTCAAGTTTATTCGGATTGATAAGGAACCCATATGGATTGAGGGTTGACACCCTCCTTCTTTCGTGATAGCTTAGCTGTATCGATCAAAGACATCTATGTCCATCACACAAGTCAAGAGTAATCTCGCTAAACTGTTAGCAACAGAAAACCTGACCGTTGAACATAGTAACGTCTCTACCGCTTCGTTTAATGTTGAGACAAGAGTTCTTCAACTTCCTGTGTGGGAAAATATATCAAATGATGTTTATGATCTCTTGGTAGGTCATGAAGTAGGACACGCTCTATATACCCCTTCTGCATATATTACAAGGGAAGTACCTCAATCATTTCTTAACGTTGTTGAGGATGCTCGTATTGAACGTAAAATTAAATTAAAGTATCCTGGTATTACTAAATCATTTTACCGTGGATATACTGAACTTAATAAACAAGATTTTTTTGAGATCGGTGGAGAAAATCTTTCTGAAATGAATCTTATCGATAGGATAAATCTGTATTTTAAACTTGGTATTCATGATGTAAATACAATTATTCCTTTCGATGTAGAAGAGGAACAGTTTGTAAATATGTCAAAAGATGCTGAAACATTTGATGACGTTGTAAGTATTTGTAAAAAAATCCTTGAGTATATTGAAAGTAAATCCGAAAAACAAGAATCCAAATCATTAGATGTATCTAATATTAAAGAAGATGGACTCTCTGGCACAGACCAAATTTCAGTTGATGTAACACCTTCTGATGAGTCTGATGAAATGACTCACGAAGAGATGTTGGATGAAGCTAATAAACGAGAGAAAGAAAATGAATTTGATGATGAAGATTTTGATGGTGAAGTAAAAGACAATGATGAATACACTTCACATACAGATAGTGCCTGGGGTAAGAATACTAAAACTCTTGTAGATTCTTCTGCTAAAGAACATATCTACATGATTCCTCCTACCATGGATTGGTCTAACTGTATTGAACCAGTTTCTATGTTCTCTGAAAACATGGATAAGAACATTAAATATTTTGAAGAAAAATATGAGACGATTTATAATGTAATTGATAATTTTAGAACTAAGTTTAATTCTTTTAAAGTAGAAAATGCTAAATCAGTTTCATTTTTGGTAAAAGAATTTGAAATGAAAAAACAAGCAGATGAATATAATCGTTCGGGTGTATCAAAAACAGGTGTATTGAATACAAACAAATTATTTTCATATAAATGGTCTGATGATATTTTCAAGAAAAATACAATTGTTCCTGATGGTAAGAATCATGGTCTTATCATGTATATCGATTGGTCTGGATCAATGGCAGATAATATGTCAGGTACAATCAAACAACTGATTAATCTGATTATGTTCTGTAAAAAAGTAAATATTCCTTTCCAAGTTTTTGCTTTTAGTGATACGGGTATTTACGATTATAGTAGAAATTATTATGCTCCAGCTAAAGAGTATGAGATTGCTGTAAGTCAAAGATTCCGTCTGATTGAAATGTTTAATCATAAGATTAAAAAATCAGAATTTGATGAACAACTTTTCAGACTTTGGGTTCTCATGACCTTTATTGATAAACGTGTAGAGATTCCATTTGGAAGTTATAGTCTTGGTGGAACCCCATTGAACGATACTATTCTTGCAGCAACTTATGTCTTTAATAAATTCAAAAGAGAAACGGGTGTTGATAAAGTAAATACAGTATTCCTTACTGATGGTGAGTCTAATAATATGGCATATTCTGTGTTTAAAGGTGAGGGAGAAGAACAATATATTTCTAGAAAATCCTGTTCATATTCTTCTGAATATTCTGTTCTTTGTTTGAAAGATCCAGCAACTGGTTATAGTGATGTGAATATTAATAACTCTAAAGGGTGGCAAGATTCTGGTATGAATATTACTTCTGCTCTACTTCGTTATTACAAGTGGATGACTGGATCTAACATAGTTGGTTTTAGGTTATCTCAATCCCATGATATTAAATATATCATTCGATCAGCAGTTAGTTCCGGGGGACATGATTATGATTACTATAGAAAACTATGGCGGACTGCTAAATGTTTTGTTGTTGACTCTGTTGGGTATGATGAACTATATGTTATATCAGCATCTTCTGAATTTAATGGAAGTCAAGCTGTAATAGAAGCATCTCATGATGATTCTAAGAGTAAAATCCGACGACAATTTAAAAAATATATGAAAACCAAGATGATGAATAAGATAATCTTATCAAAATTTGTTGATCAAATCGCTTGACGGCCTCCCAACTCTGTACTATAATAGCTAAGTAACCAACGAACCCCAATGACCTCCACTGACGTGATGATTTCTGACCTGGTTTCTCAATACGGAACCAACGTCACTCGTAAAAATCTAATTGATTATGCTGAAACCAGTGATGTTTCTTTTGCAACTATTTGCAATCGATTAAAAGATTATAAGGTTGGTCGTGGTGTATATAACCTCACGGTAAAAGAAAAACTAGAACAAACTTATAACAATATGTCTGATACTTCTGCAGTTGATGATGTAGTTAGTCTTATTCCTGATAACGATAAGAACTATGTTCCCTTTGGTAATTTCTGGGACATCAAGAAAATTATTAAGTCTAGAATTTTTTACCCATCATTTATTACTGGACTTTCTGGTAATGGTAAAACATTTGGTGTTGAACAAGCATGTTCTAAACTTGGTCGTGAATTGATTCGTGTAAATATTACTATTGAAACCGATGAAGACGATCTTATTGGTGGTTTCCGTCTTGTTAACGGAGAAACCGTTTGGCATGATGGACCAGTCATTGAAGCCTTGCAACGGGGTGCTGTGTTGCTCCTTGACGAAATCGACCTCGCAAGCAACAAAATTCTCTGTCTTCAATCTGTTCTCGAAGGAAAAGGAGTTTTCCTCAAGAAGATTAACAAGTACGTTAAAGCCTCAGAAGGTTTTAACGTATTCGCAACCGCTAACACAAAAGGTAAAGGTTCTGACGATGGACGATTCATCGGAACTAATGTGCTCAATGAAGCATTCCTTGAAAGGTTTGCGGTAACATTTGAACAAGAGTATCCTACAGTTACTGTTGAGACTAAGATCCTCAACAACTATTGTCTGGAACTTAATTGTTTGAATGATAAATTTATTGATGCTCTTGTTGCATGGGCAGATATTATCCGTAAGACATTTAACGAGGGTGGTATTGATGAAGTAATTTCTACCCGTCGTTTAGTTCACATTATTCGTGCATATAGTATCTTTGGTATTGAGACAAAGGCAATCAGTGTCTGTCTGAATAGGTTCGATGATGATACCAAACAGTCTTTCCTTGATCTCTTTGACAAAATTGTTGCTCCTGAAACGGAGGATGATGAAACATCAGATGTTAATTGACAATGCTTAAATTCCCCTGTATAATCTAAAGGATAATCTTAAAAAACCTATGACACTAAAATACAATGAAGAAGAACTCTTGGGCGAGTTACGTAGCTACATCATTGGAACTTATGGACAACACTATTCCGCTGGTAATGACCAGATCCAAACGTTAGATTTGATTGAAGCATGTGGTGACGCTGAAGCATTCTGCAGAAGCAATATCCTAAAGTACGCTTCCCGATATGATAAGAAAGGAACCGCTCGTCGTGATATTGTAAAGATCCTACACTACGGTCTCCTTCTTCTCCACTTCTCCGACAAATCTGCAGTTACTGAAACTTACCCACACTAATTATGAAAATTTCTATTGAAACTCTGAATATTCTAAAAAACTTTTCCACAATCAATTCTTCTTTGGTTGTGAAGAAAGGAAATATTCTGAGAACTATCTCTCCAGCAAAAAATATTCTTGCTAAATTCCAATGTCCAGAATCGTTTGAAAATGATTTTGCTGTATATGATCTAAATGAATTTCTGGGTGGTCTCTCTCTATTTAAGGATCCTGACTTTGATTTCGGTAATCCTTCTTATCTTTCTATTCGCAGTGGAAAATCTAAAGTAAAGTATTTCTTTTCAGATCCCAGTGTAATTACTGCTCCCCCTGAAAAAGATATTGAACTTCCAACTATCGATGTGGAGTTTACTTTGACTGAAGAAGTTCTGTCATCTTTGCTTCGTGCAGCAAGTGTATATCAACTCCCCGATCTTTCCTTGGTTGGTGAGAATGGTGATATGAATCTTGTGGTTCGTACAAAGAACAATGACACATCTAATAATTTCTCTGTAAAAGTTGGTGAAACTACTAATGATTTTTGTTTCAATTTTAAAGTAGAGAACCTTAAAATTCTTCCTGGAGTGTATAATGTTCAAGTATCTACTGCTAACATTTCCCAGTTCACTCACGATAAGTGGAACTTGTCTTACTTGATTGCATTGGAACCTGATTCTACTTTTAATTAATTATGAGTGACTTTATTTGGGTTGAGAAATATCGACCCAACAAAATTGAAGATTGTATTTTACCAGATAGCATCAAAACTACACTGTCTAGTTTTGTTGAGAAGGGAGAGGTTCCTAATCTTCTTCTCTCTGGACCTCCTGGTATTGGAAAAACCACAGTTGCGAAAGCTCTGTGTAATGAACTTGGCGTTGACTTTTACGTAATTAATGGATCTGACGAAGGACGATTTCTGGACACGGTACGGAACCAAGCAAAGAATTTTGCGACGACCGTATCACTTCAAGCAAATGGAAAACCAAAAGTTATCATCATCGATGAAGCTGATAACACAACCAATGATGTACAACTCCTCTTACGGGCAAACATTGAGGCGTATCATAACAACTGCAGATTCATCTTCACCTGCAATTACAAAAACAAAATCATCGAACCCCTCCATTCCCGATGTGCAGTCATTGACTTCTCCGTCAACGGAAAAGAAAAGACAGCTATTGCGGGGCAATTTTTCAACCGTATCAGGTCTATACTTGAGAAAGAAGCTGTTGATTATGATCCTAAAGTTGTCGCAGAAGTAATCAAAAAATATTTTCCTGATTGGAGACGTGTTCTTAATGAACTACAAAGATATTCTTCTGTCGGAAGTATTGATACTGGAATTCTGACTACAGTTTCAGAAGTTAATCTAAAAGATCTTGTCACTAATATGAAAGGAAAAGATTTTAGTAGGGTCCGAAAGTGGGTAGTTGAAAATCTCGACAATGATCAGAGTGCAGTATATCGTAAAGTTTATGATTCAATGTATACTGCTTTGGAACCATCATCTATTCCACAAGCAGTTTTGATCTTTGCTAAATATCAATATCAGTCTGCATTTGCTGTTGATCCAGAGATCAATACTCTTGCATGTATGACTGAACTAATGTGTGACTGTAAATTTAAATGATCCTTTCTCCAGAAGATACTCTATACGCATACGGTAAAATTAATGAAGCTTACGGTTCTATCAACCGTATCGATGACTTCTTTCGTATGAAAAAAATTGAACGTATTAAAGAGATTCCTCCAACTCTCTTTGGTTTGTCTCATGAAGATGATCTGTTTCAGGATTTCTCTATGCATCCTGAGGACATGAACTTTCGTATTGTTCAACCAGATCACAGTACGTTTAATACTCTTCTGGAAATGACTGCATCGTTTACCTATGAGGAAGCACCAGGTAAAGAGATGAAACTGATGATCCAGGAGACGACCACAGGCACCGCTGTGGGGTTCATCAAACTGGGTTCACCAATCATCAATTCAAAACCACGTAACCAGTGGTTAGGAGGGGTTCCAGACCTCACCATCTTTAATAAGCGTGCGATCATGGGATTCATCATTGTTCCCACTCAACCTTTTGGTTTCAATTATCTTGGTGGTAAACTTCTATCATTGATCTGCTGCAGTCATGAAGTTCGTGAGGTGCTAAATAAAAAGTACAATACAGAAATGTGTTTGTTTGAGACAACATCATTGTATGGTAATATAAAAGGAACAAGTCAATACGATGGTTTAAAACCATACCTTCGTTATCGTGGAGATACCGAATCTAAATTTCTATTGACTCTTCCAGACTCAATTTATCATGACTTGAGTAAGTGGTTTATTGAGAGAAACGGTGGTCCTTTAATTCACAAAGGTGCTTCGAGTCGTAAACTCAAAATTCAAACCAAGATGATTTCTATCATCAAAAATTCTCTTAAGGAATATTATCCAGATCTTTATATAGAGTTTGTTGCTTTCATCAAATCAAAACAGGATGTGACAACACAGAAGCGTTTCTATATGTCTGACTATGGATATGAAAATTCTAGAGATGTTATACTTGGTAAAACTGAAACACTAATTCCAAACAAACAAAACTTTGATAAATTTTATCTCGATAATATGATACAATGGTGGAAGCGTAAAGCTTCTAATCGGTATCAGAAACTTATTGCAGAAGGTTCTTTGAGAAATGAACTTGAAGTTTGGAATTCTAATACTATGAACACTATTGATATTATCAGATGACTCTTACCAAATTTTTAACAGAACAAAAATTTGAAAAAACAATACGAATCCTTGTCTATCCAAACATCACATTCTCTAAGGATCTGACTAAAGATAGTTACATTCAGGTAATCACTAATATGATTGCTGAACTAAACAAGATTCGTAGCGATTTGTTTTTTTATCTGGTCCTTCCAGAGTTCCTGGAGATGCTAGACTTCTATAATACTAAACAGTTTATAATGAAGTTCCCAACGTATCCTCCTACGATGCGTTCACACTTTGATGTAGAACATTTTAGGAAACTGATCAATCATGATCTTGACGTTGATCTAGTATTTTCACACCTTCCAGAGCATACACATGCGATCAAAAATACTATCAGTAATGTAACTCACCACAGTCCTTCTTATTTTGGATACTGTCACTGGTTTGATCTGAACGAAGTTGTTGCTTGGAGTCAACCAAGTTTCAACCAAAATATTCTTGGTCTGCTTGAGATGCAACGTTGTTATCTGAATACACAGAGTCAAAAAAATCTTGTATTGAATCAAGCCTCTGAAGTCTTTAATAAAGGAACTGTATCTAAACTTAATGACATTCTAGTCCCGCATCATCTAGGTGTTAAAGAATCTGATATTGTAGAACCAAATAAGAATACTGATAAATTAATCGTCTTTAATCATAGACCAGATACATATAAGGACTTTGGTAACTTCATGAAGGTTCTAGAGTCTCTGAGAGACCTTAGACAAGACTTCACCGTATGGATTCCATTGCTAGAGAAATCAGATAAATCCTGGATTACTACTGAGAAGTTTAATAAGCAAAGATATTACAAAAAACTACAACAGTGTCGTGTTGGATTTTCACCTAAGCAAGTTTATGGTGGGTGGAGTGTATCGACTACTGATGGTATTATGAATGGTTGTCCATATATCATGTACGATGCTGATTATTACCAGGAACTAAATCCAACTGCAGATTTCTTTACTGAGAATTCTGAAGCGGTGAGACTGTTAAACATGTATCTCGATGACAATGATTATCGAAATGATATGTCTGTAAAATCTCAACAGTATATTAAAGATAATCTCATATATAAAAATGAGGTAAAGAAGATGAGTGATTATATTGATGATGTAATCAAGTCTCAAAATTATATACTGTCTGATGTAACTGAAAGACTTATTTCTATTATTAAAATGAAAGGTCAGGTTACCAAAAAAGAATTGTTTAGTTCTTATCTTGGATGGGGTAGGGGAATTAAGTTTGGTCCTTACCGTAGAGCTTTACTAAAAAACAAAAACATTTATGATACAATAGATTCTACTCCTCACTACTGTTGGATTGACAATTAAATTATGGAACTAAAGGACTGGCTCAATTCAATTAATCAATCAAAAATTAATATGATTGATGAAGACTATGCTACAGAAAAAGATTATCCTCCATTCATTATCAATAAGTGCTTGTCTGGATTTATAGATACAATTCTTATTGCAAATGAAATGAATATTCATTCTGATCTTTCTAAGAAGATGCAATATGATTTTTTTATAAATATTGTGAGACCGAAAAAGCGTTTCTCTCCTTGGTTAAGGAAAGAAAAAATTGACTCACTAGAACTTGTCAAAAAGTATTACCACTACAATGATGAGAAAGCTAGAAGTGCTTTGAAACTTTTATCGGAAGAACAACTTGAATTTATCAAACAAAGGATGAAAACTGGAGGAAAAAATGAGTGAAGTTCTAGAGTATAACTGGTCGCCAGACAAGATGATTGAGGTCACCTTGAAAGAACCAGATGATTTTCTAAAGGTTCGTGAAACTCTAACACGTATTGGTGTAGCGTCACGTAAAGAAAAGAAGATCTATCAATCCTGTCACATTCTGCATAAACAGGGCAAGTATTATATCGTTCACTTCAAAGAGTTATTTGCTCTTGATGGTAAAAAAGCAAATCTTTTTGTAAACGATGTCCAACGTAGAAATCGTATTTCACAACTATTATCTGATTGGGGACTTGTGGGTATTGTCAATTCTTCTTCAATTGAAGATTGTGCTCCCCTGAGTCAAATCAAAGTTCTCTCCTATAAAGACAAAGGAGAATGGACTCTTGAGAGTAAGTATAACATTGGTAAAAAAAAGACGGCTAATCCTTAATCAGGATAACCGTCATCTTCTTCTATTAGAGTAATCCTACTTTTATTTTTCAAATACGAATCCTTGTCGGAATAGATCTCAGATTCTAATTCGTCAAGGATTTGTTTTAGGTGCTTGTGAATAATTTTTAATCTTGTTTTTTCCATAACTATATTTTGTTTTACTATCTATAAAAAAAGGAGAGGTCTCCCTCTCCTAATATTACAATAGAATCTCTTTACATATTCTCTTGCATACATGTTGATCTAGAGCATCGCATTCTATTAGACACTCATAGTAATCGTTTAATCGATCACTTTCTGATTCTAGAATATGGATTTTTTTGTCCAAATTTTTCCACTGTTCTGTTAATTCAATATCCTCCACAGTTTTTTCAAGATGTCGCCACTCATTTAATTGAGATCGAGACAGAAGACTATGCATAACTTAAACCTCATACAGTTAATAAGTGATATAGACAATTCTCATTTCATATTCAATTTCCCAATTCTGTATTATTTAGTACACTTTGTGTTAGTTTACTAACATTTATTTCATTTTTACATAAGTACAAAAAAAGAGAGGGTTTGTAACCCTCTCTGTTAAGTAAGTTTACTAATCACTTAGCATATACTTGACCACGATAGCAAAAT
>Ga0181400_1000323_pt1 | contig 20380 bp, 38 predicted proteins | sample 23SPOviralmetaG_FD_130129 | JGI IMG/M metagenome (GOLD analysis project Ga0181400, IMG submission 130129) | Marine viral communities from the oligotrophic San Pedro Time Series (SPOT) site, San Pedro Channel, CA, USA - 23 SPOT_SRF_2011-06-22 | ecosystem: Environmental > Aquatic > Marine > Strait...
TCAAAGAGTTTCCAAACTCTATATTGTATAAGTTCTTCAAAACTAAAGAACAGGTAGAGACTTTTAAAAGTCAAAATTCACATTATATTTTCGAGTGATCTAATGATTGAAGTAGATGCCCTGGTTATTCAGGGCCCAACAACCTACTGTAAAGAGGTTACAGAATACTATAAAGACTACAAACAAATATGGTCAACGTGGAATTCTGAACCAAAAGAGAATCTGGATTATCTTCAGAGTTTATCAAATGTTTCTTTGGTAACTGATGATCTTCCAGTTCTTTCTATTAAGGAGAAGTCTGGATCAGGTCATGGTCCATGGTGTCTTGAGAGAGCACTGTATCAATGGACTTCTACACTTAATGGATTTGATTTTGCTAATCAGAAGGGGTATACTTTTTGCCCTAAGATAAGATCAGATTTTTTAATCGATCTTGATGCTGCTTTGGTGAAGTGTGATCCAGATGCATTCAATTCTCTTGGATGGCATAAAGGTAGTGTTGGGTATCTAGTTGATTATTTCTATCTTGCAAAAACTAAAGATATTATGTCTATGCTTGAATGTTGTATATCTATGAGAATTCCTGCTCATGCTGAGAATATAATGACTTATGCTTGGATTGAATGGTCTCAAAGAAGAAATTTAAAATATTGTTTAGATGAATATGTATATACTTACTCTTTAAAACATAAGTATACTACTGAATTATTCATGGGAGAAGTTGCAAAAGGTATTTGGATCGTTGATCACAATCAACATCATGATTCTAAAAACCATCTACATACTTTTACCAAGGATAATTTACCTGATAAGTATCCTTTAATTTATGGATGGGGACCTGGAGTATGAGAGACTACAAAAAAGAAATTGAATTTTTCCATAACAAGTTAGTCAATAATGAGAAGTTTGCTCTCGGTAAGTTTGCTGATGGAGAGTGGGGAGCAATAAAAGGAACACAGTTTCTTCCTGCTAATGGTGAATGGGCTGCTAATGGAGATCATCCTCTTTATGAAGTTGCTAGGAAAGAACTGGAAGATTCACTTTGTTTTCAGCATCCAGATTACTATGTTGCTATTTGTCCTTGTTATCAGGACACAATCACATTTTCTCAACAACCAGAAAGTAATATCACATATGCAAATATCTTTGTAAATTCAAACTATGAGTTCTATAAAGAGAAATATATTGAAGTATATAATGAGTATGATATACATCTCGTAACCCATAAAGATACGAATCTGGATAACCTCCCATTCAAGGTGGAAAAATTCTATCCAATCGAGTATAATGCATGGGTACTCAACCGAGATCTGCCTGATCAGATCTTGAATGAGAATCCTGAGGGTAAATTATTCCTCTTTGCTGCAGGGGCTTTCGCTAACATCCTTGCACATAAACTCTGGGATAAGAACAAGAACAACACCTATCTTGATGTTGGTTCTACTCTCAATCCTTGGACTCAAATTGAACGCTTGAAGCGTGAATACTACATGGGCAATAAAGAACTTGAGTGTCTTGTATGCCCCTGCCCAAACTACTCTCCTTCTAAACTATGATCTCGTTTAACAGTCTTGGAAATCTGGGACGGCTTGCTAATCAGATGTTCCAGTATGCATCTATCAAGGGTATTGCAAACAATTGTGGACTAGAGTTTTCTCTCCCTCCAGTTTCTTCATTTGGAACTAGAGATCCTATGGTAAAAAACTCTGATACAAATTTGTATGAGTGCTTTAAATTGCCTGAGTTTAAGCAAGGATTGTACGCACATCCTCAGTACGTTGAACAAAGTTTTGCATTCATCCCAGAACTCTTTGATAGTTGTCCAGATAATATTGATCTAGTTGGGTATTTTCAAACAGAAAAATACTTCAAACATATCGAAGATGAGATTCGTAAGGACTTTACTTTTATTGATGAAGTATCAGAACCTTGTAAGGATATTTGGAAGTCTATCTTTGGTGGTGCCGAAGTTCTTTCCCTTCATGTTCGTCGAGGTGATTATGTTGGTCACACTGCACATCCTGTTCAAAGCATGGAGTATTATAAAAAGGCACTTTCAAACTTTTTCCCAGATCAACCAGTGTTGGTTTGCTCTGATGATCCTGATTGGTGTAGGGGAGAGTTTAAAGAAGATCGTTTTATGATCTCTGATGGTGGTGATACTCGTGTCGATCTATGTCTGATGACTATGTGTAAATACCATATCATCGCCAACAGTTCTTACAGTTGGTGGGGAGCATGGCTTGCTAATAGTAAAAAAGTTATTGCTCCTGGAAAGTGGTTCACTGGAGAGCTCTCTCACAAAGACACCACTGATATCTATTGTCCTGGTTGGATCCTTATTTAATGTCTGAACTAACTGTTATACTTCCTTGTGCGGGAGAGGGAACTAGACTTTCTCTCCCATATCCAAAAGAAATTCACTCTATTGAAAAAAACAAATCCCTGATTGATTATAGTTTTGATTTATTTTCAAACTATGGTCGCAGGGATGTTGAGTTTGTAATTACTCTCAATGAAAATAAAACCGAACTGGTTAAGTATCTGAGTCGATATAAGTCCAGATACAATATCTCATTCACATTCTTTAATCCTGCCGAAACTGAGTACACAGGATCGATCAAGAGTGCTAGTCATTTATTTGGTGAAAAGAATCTTGTTCTTCTCCCAGATACTTTTATGAAGTTGAAATCCTCTCAAGATATTGTGAACCTTGTTCATGATAGTTTGAATGAAACTGGATTCACTTTTTTCTATAAGTATGAAAATGATCCTGATATGCTGAAGACTAAAGGTGCGCTGTGTATTACTGATGATCTTGTTCAGGAGTATGAAGACAAACCTCAAGAAGAACATTCTAGGTTTAATTCTTTCTGGACTGCATTTGCATTTAGAAAAAGAGTATTTACTCAATGCATTGAGTTTATGGAAAAATCAACATTGAGGCATCGTCTTCTTACAGGTGAAATTGAGTGTACTCCAATATATAAGTCGAAGGCAATTGAAGTAGATGAGTATGTTGACTTGGGAACGTGGTCTCAAATATATCAATTCACAAATGGATAAAAAAATAATCGTTGATTGTGATGGAGTTCTTCTAGATTGGGCATATGCATTCGATGTATGGATGGCTGAAAATGGGTTTGGAAGAATTGAAAATACTCAAAAGTATTATTCACAATCCAAGAGGTATGGAATACCTGAGACTCAAGCAATTCGACAGATTAAAAAGTTCAATGATTCTGGGTGTGTAGGATTTATTCCTGCATATAAGGATTCGGTGGAGTATGTAAATAGATTATATAATCTTGGATGGAGATTTGAGGTTATTAGTTCCCTGAATAAAGATAAGTATGCTCAAAAATTAAGACAGAATAATCTTGTACACCTCTTTGGAAATGTATTTGATTTTATTGACTGTAGTTTGGATCATACTTGCACTAAAGAAGATTATTTGCTGGATAGATATTCAGGAAAAGAACACTTTTGGATCGAGGATTCAGTAAATAATGCTATTGCTGGTAGCAATATTGGACTGACTAGTGTTATAATGGACCATGAGTATAACCAAGAATGGAATGGTCCTCGGGTAAAGAATTGGAAAGACGTTTATCAAATGATACCAAATGACTCCACATATTGAAGCACATGAAGGGGCATACCATGAGACGGTTCTCATGCCTGGAGATCCACTTAGAGCTAAGTGGATTGCAGAAGAATTTCTAGATGATTATGAAGTTGTGAATACCGTTCGCAACTGTTTAGGATATAGTGGAACCTATAAAGGGAAGGAAGTATCTGTTCAGGCAAGTGGTATGGGACAAGCAAGTCTTGGAATCTATGCACACGAACTCTATAATGTTTATAATGTTAAAAGAATTATTAGAGTTGGTAGTTGTGGAGGCATTGCTCCTAATTTAAAAATTGGAGATATTATTGTAGCAATGTCTGCTGCTACTGATAGTGCTATGACTGAAAACCTTATCCCTGGTTTCAAGTTATCTCCCTGCTGCGATTATAATCTTCTTAAAAACTATATGTCTCAGAATCCAATCGCTAAAGTTGGGCAGATGGTTTCTAATGATTACTTCTATCAACCAAACTCTGAATGGCATCATCCATTTGTGAAGATGGGAGTTCTTGCTGTGGATATGGAAACTCATGTTCTCTATAGTCTTGCAATGCGTTTCGCGGCACAGGCTTTGTCTGTGAACACTGTCTCTGATCACCTAATTAGTGGAGAAGAAATGACTTCTATAGAAAGAGAACAGGGATTAGTTTATATGGTTAAAAGTGTTTTGGAGAGTTTATGATTAATCTTTTTTATGAAGAGTCTTATTGGATGGGATCTAATAGGATGACTGGACCTCGTGCAGTAATTGGGAATCTTTTAAGAAGTCTAGAAGACCAGAATATTCCATATGCAAGGAATGAAGAAAAGTATGAAAATAATTTTATTATTCAATATGATAGAAATGGGTATATCAAGCACTCAACTTTAACTCTTGAAAATTGTGTTATTGGTCCTCAGATTTGGTTCTTTGATGATCATGTAAAAGAACTTCAACAAAATCCTGATAGATATAAATCTATTATTGTCCCATCGCAATGGACAAAGGATCTTGCTATAAACAAATTTGGATTTGAAAGAGTGGAAACATGGCCTGTAGGTATTCCACTTCCAGAAATTAAAAGGGATTCTGAAGTTCATCAGTTTGACTGTTTGATATATTCTAAACGTAGGACAGTACAAGAATTTGATGCAGTAGTGGATCTACTTCAGAAAAAGAATATGTCTTTCAGGACACTTGTATATGGAAACTATAATCAAGAAGAACTTGCTCTCATGTGTAGTCAGGCAAAATTCTGTTTTTTACTAAATGGAACAGAGAGTCAGGGTATCGCTGTTCAGGAGATTATGTCCCACAACGTTCCTATTTTTTCTTGGGATGTGTCTGAGTGGAATGATATGGGACCTAAGTATTCAATACCTGCAACCTCTATTCCATATTGGTCTGATGAATGTGGTGAAGTGTTTAGGTCTACTGATCCTTCTCTTGATCATATTTTTATGGAGGAGACATTTGATAAGTTCTGTAGTAAAATAGATACTTATAATCCTCGTAAATATGTTGAAGAAAATCTTTCTTATGAACAATCTGTAAAACGACTGCTGGAGATATTATGCTGATTACATTAGATGGTCTAGTCAAAAAATATAACATGAAGATTGTAGGAGCTCTTCATGTTGGTGCTCATTATGGTGAAGAAGTAAAAGATTATGTTGATCATGGAATCAAAAATCTTTGCTTCTTTGAACCTCTTTCAAATACTTTACAAATCTTGGAAGATACTCTTGCGGAATATGCTGATAGTGCAAACATTCAGATCTATCCATATGCTCTTGGAAATCATGATTGTGAAGTTGAGATGTTTGTAAGTGATCATGGTGGAATGTGTAGTTCCATCTTGAGACCTAAGATCGTTCTTGAACAGTATCCTGGAATTAAATTTCCTAGAAAGGAGAAAGTCAAGATGGTTCGTCTTGATGACTGTGAGGTAGATCCTGCAGACTATAACTTCATGAACATCGATGTTCAGGGGTATGAACTTGAGGTTTTGAAGGGTGCTGAAAACTTGTTAAATAACATTGATTATGTTTATACTGAAATCAATGTTGCTGAGGTCTATGCAAATGCTCCTCATGTCGATGAGCTAGATAAATTTTTATCAACATACGGATTCTCCAGAGTAGAGACTGATCTATCGGGAACAACTTGGGGAGACGCTTTCTATATTAAGGAGAAATGAAATGTCTAATTACAACGTATCAAAAACATGCCAGGTAAATGATCTGGATACTATTTTAACCAGGTATTTTGGTTATCCTTCTGAAGGATTCTTTGTTGAGGTTGGCGCTTTTGATGGAGAATCGTTTTCAAATACCTCTTGTCTTGCTGATCATGGTTGGGGTGGTATCTATGTCGAACCCGTAGAGGAACATTATGATGCTTGTTTGCGTCGTCATGAAAAGAATGAGGAGATTGCAGTTGTTCAGTGTGCTGTAGGTTCTGAAGATAAGACTATTGATCTTTATGTTGGTGGTCCGTTGACTACTTCTGACCCCGAACAAGTCAAACGATACTCTGAGATTGATTGGGCTCAGCACATTCCTTTCTCAAAGAGAGAGAAGATTGAGCAAGTAACTCTTGATAGTCTTCTTGATTACTTTGATATTGAACCTGGTCAGATTGATATCTTGACGGTTGATGTTGAAGGAAGAGAAGCAGATGTTTTTGAAGGATTTACTCTTAATGAGTGGAATCCTAAGATGATGATTGTGGAGTTAGAGGATGAGCATGAATCATTCCAAAAATATCCGGATCATGTTGCAGTTCATAAGGCACTTAGAGATAAAATTCTTGCTTCAGGGTATGTAGAAATTTACAAAGATCATATCAATACTATTTTTGTTCAGCAGCACTACCACGAGGATGTCCAAAAAGCTTGGGAGTCTCAAGAGAAAGTAGATCTACAAACATCATGAAAATATGTATCTTAACTATCGCTACAAATAAGTATATTCATTTTGTTCAGGAACTCTACGATAATATCGAAGAGTTTTTTCTCCCTGGACATGATAAAACTTGCCTCTTGTTCACTGATCATGAATTAGAAGAAGTGTCCGACAATGTTAGAGTTCATACGATTGATCATGAACCATGGCCAATGCCGACATTGAAAAGATACAACTACTTCATGAAAGAAAAGGATTTTATTCTTGAGCATGATTATTGTTTTTACTTTGATGTAGACATGGCGATCGACAATATCGTTGGTGATGAGATTCTTGGTGATCTTGTAGCAACAAATCATTTCTATCAGTCTCGTATGGATGATGCATCCAAGTCTTTTGATAGAAATTCTGAGTCTCTCGCTTATGTTTCTTATGGCGAAAAGGTAAGGTCTTATTATGCAGGGGGATTTAACGGTGGAAAGACTGAAGTCTTTATGACTATGGCTAAGACAATTGCTCATCGTGTTAATAGAGATCTTGAGAATGGAACCATTGCAACCTGGCATGATGAGTCTCATATGAATCGATATATGATCGACCATCCACCAACTCTACCTTTATCGTATGAGTATTGTTATCCTGAACCAGAGTTAGGTAGACATCCTAACGATAATCCAAAAATTATTGCATTGTTGAAAAATCATGGCGAACTTAGATCTTAGAGAAATCCCAGCAATTTATATCAATTTAGATTCTGATACCGAAAGAAATGAGAGAATGCAATCCATGCTCACGGAGTTTGGATTTAAGAATATCATTCGCTTATCTGCTACTAGAATGGATGATAGGTTAGCTGCGTGTTCTCAGTCGCATTACAATGCACTGAAAGAGGTAGATTCTCCCTTTATTGTATTCGAGGATGATTGTTTAATTAAGAACTTGAATCCTATAATAAATATCCCCGATGATTCGGATGCAGTTTATCTTGGTATCTCTTCATGGGGTAGACAAAATGGTCACTCTGGACCTTGTGTATTCTATGAAGAAGTGTTAGACTCTCCTGGTATACTGCGTGTGTACAATATGCTAGGAGCACATGCAATTTTATATCTGTCCAAAGAATATGTGAGTTTATGCTCTAAGATTTCTAATTGGTATTGTAGAGAAGCATATCATCAAGATATTGGATTTGCTGAAGTACAAAAGTATTACAATGTATATGCTTTTGATGATCCAATTTTTTATCAAACTAGTTCAAATGGAACTGATCAGAAGTTAAGTTCTTATCCTAGTATTGAATTTGTTCAGTACGACAAACGTTTTTGGAAACCCGTGGGAGTGTAAAATGCCGCATAGTTTAGTTACTGGAGGGGCAGGATTTATTGGATCAAATCTTGTAGATACCCTTTTAGAAAAAGGACATAGTGTAACTTGTGTCGATAATGAGCATTCTGATGCTCATGATGAATTTTATTGGAACCCCAAAGCATGGAATGTTAAGGGAGATATCCGAAACTATAATCTCATGAGAGAACTCATGGATGGGGTTGATTATGTTTTTCATTTGGCTGCAGAGGCACGTATTCAACCTGCTATCATAAATCCAATTGAAGCAGTAAGTATTAATTGTGTTGGTACTACTACTATTCTTCAAACTGCAAGAGAAGCAGGTGTTAAAAGAGTAATGTATTCTTCCACGTCTTCTGGATATGGTATGAATACTCCTCCTAATGTTGAGACACAGATAGATGATTGTTTGAATCCTTATTCAGTTTCAAAGGTTACTGGAGAAAAGTTGTGTAAGATGTATACAGACTTGTATGGTCTTCCTACAGTTGCTTTTCGGTACTTCAATGTATATGGTGAAAGACAACCTCTAAGGGGTCAGTATGCCCCTGTAATAGGCATCTTCTTACGCCAGAAAGCAGCAGGAGAAAAACTAACTATTGTTGGTGATGGAGAGCAGCGTAGAGACTTTACGCATGTTAGTGATGTCGTTCAGGCAAACTTCCTTGCCGCAACTACTGAGGTAGACTCTGAGGCATTTGGTGAGGTTTACAATATTGGTACAGGAGTTAATTATTCTGTTAATGAAATTGCAAAAATTATTGATTGTCCCACCACTAATATTGCTCCTCGTCCTGGTGAAGCTAGGATAAGTCTTGCTAACAATCAAAAGATGCGTAATACTTTTGGTTGGGCTCCTATTGTTAAACTAGAAGAATGGATTGGAACATATGGACAAAAACAAATCTGCGTTTAAGTTAGACGGTTTCGGTCCTGTATACTGTATTAATCTTGATGGTCAACCAGAGAGATGGGAATACATGGAGAAACAGTTTAACTATTGGGAAGTTAAAAACTATGAACGCATCTCTGCATATGATGGTAGAGATGATGACCTGAGTGATATAATCTACGGAAGATATCCTGAAATGGTATCTTCTGGAGAGATCGGATGTATTACATCTCACTTGAAAGCTATTAAGCATTGGTATGAAACATCCGATTCTCCTTACGCGGTCATCATGGAAGATGACTGTAAATTAGATCTTGTGAAGTATTGGAACTTTACATGGAGAGACTTCTATAGTAAAGTCCCTTATGATTGGGACGTTATTCAACTCGCAATCATTTCTACTGGTGATATTCATGTCGGTCTTCACAAAAGATTTGTAAATGATTTCTCCACTGCCTGTTACATTATTAATAGGCATCATGCAGAGAAGATTCTTAGACTTCACTGTAAGAAGGGTAAGTATAAATTAGACAATGGAGTCAAACCACGTCCAGTTGCCGATGATATGATTTACAATTCAGGAAATACATTCAGTATTCCTATTCTTTTGTATCATATTCCACTTGGTTCTTCTATTCATCCAGATCATATTGACGCATTTCATAAGAATAGTCATGATGGTATCTGGAACTTCTGGAGTCAAAATGGTGCGAGCCTTGACTTAACTGCTCTGATGAACTACAATCCTTATGTTGGTCGGGTGTCCGAACCCACCCCACCAAAGCAGAGCTCCTAAACTTTGCTAAATAATAAACCTTTTGCTTTGCAATAGGTATATTTAACTACGGGACTGTCGGGTCCCTATCCATCTGCGGGTATTCATTCCGCAAGTAACTAAAGGTAATTCAAATGATTAAATCTGTATTCGCAGCATCCGCTGCTCTTTTCGCTTCTGCTGGCGCTGCCCTTGCAGGTCCCTATGTTAATGTCGAAGCCAATGCTGGTTGGACCGGATCTGAGTATGGCGGAGCCGCCACAGATCTGCACGTAGGTTATGAAGGTGCTCTGGGTGAGTCCTCTTCGTACTACGTCCAAGGAGGCGCTACTGTGTTGACTCCTGACGGTGGCGACAGCGATACCGTTCCTTCTGGTAAAGCAGGTCTTGGACTCGCCGTAACTGACGCTCTGGGCGCATACGGTGAAGTCTCCTTCGTTGGTAGTGGTGACGAGGACATCGATCGCGGCTATGGTGCTAAACTGGGTGTGAAGTACAGCTTCTGATATTCAATATAGACACGTAAATATCTAGATGTTATACTGGGGGTGCGACGGCATCCCCATTTTTTATGAAAAATTATTTTATAAAACTCATTACCCATCCTGCCTTCCACTATAATCTGATTACTATCTCATTACTTGTTCTTATAGGGATGCTTCATAACCATGCTCACTACTCTATGGAAGTAGATCCTGACTCGTATGTCCTGCAGTGGTGCAGTAAGCATCCAAAGAAATGCACTTACAACCGTGACTGGTAGGTGTTGACGAAACTTTATATTTCCTATATAATATGTAAAGAAACATTACGGAGTGTATCGTGACTGTAACAACCAATGATCGTGGACAACAGAATCTGTTCGCTAAAGAACCAACGATGTATGTCTCACAGACCGACGCAGAGCGTTATGGTTATGAATCCTACGCTGAAAAGGCAGAGAAACTAAATGGACGCACTGCTATGCTTGGATTTGTTGCTGCTGTTATTTCTTATACTACTTCCGGTAGTGTATTTTTCTTTGGTGTCTTCGGATTCTGATGACTGAGATTATTTTCACCGTTACGACGGTTGCTTTTTTCTGTCTGCTCGGTTATACTGTGGAACAACTTTCAGAAACCTACTGATGGAACCCTCTTTACTTGAAATTCTGACGTATTATGTGATTGGAGGAGCCCTGCTTATCGGTGCTCCAGGGGTATTTTTCTTTATTGCCTTTATGCCTGCCTTGCAGAATACTAAAGGACGAATGGTTGGTTACGGTGATCACAAACAGTATGGTGATATTTCATCTTACGAGAACTCACCAACAGATCAAAGTAAATTCTACCTAACACTAGGAGAATAGATAGGGGAATAGTTATAAGCAATATGTCTAATCCCAATCAACTCTATGAAGACATGGAGAAACTGAATGCCCTATACGAAGAACTCTGCTGGGCACATGATGATGAACTAGTATTCACTCATGAAAATGGTAGAGTCATTATTTACAACAAAACACAGGAACTAGAACAATGAACGAAAACGCAGAACGCATCAATGGTTGGGCAGCAATGATCGGAGTCATTGCCGCAATGGGTAGTTATGCAACAACAGGACAAATCATCCCAGGTATCTGGTGATGGGATTTATAGTAGCAGCATTGCTGATGCTAATTCCTATTGGAGCAGCAGCGAGAGAACTATGAATTTAGAATGGGCACAAACAGTTATTTTTCTATTGACGCCATTCTTTTTTATGCTATTATTAGTAGATACAAATGAAGATGATGATGGACCACCAGATGGGGGATTGATGACTCCGGTAGCAAATCCCGTATAGTAATGATAATATAAATATTATCATCTCATAATCCATCTGAGAACAGCCAAGAGAGATTCATTGATCATTTCATTACATTATTATGGTGAATCTCTTGTTGGATAAATCCCTACTAGCATGGCGCTCACCAGAAATGAGTTAATCAAGGTCGTTGTTGCAGACGCAATGGTAAACTGTGAATCTCCTGATTACTCCGAAAAACTTAAGAAGATGTATCATAAATGGGAACACGCTTCCAGTGAAGATCTTTGTACCGAATACAACAGAATACTAAAGTGTAATCTATCTGTGGATATACTTAATCCATAAATATCTAAGCGTTACTCTTTACTTATGGATAATCCAAAGAAAGAGGAAACCAAAAAGGAAAACAAATTTGAGTGGGCTGATGAAGGGGTATCTACCCTGGTGAGAGTTATTATTTTGGGTTGGTCAGCAGCAATTCTGACCCTTAATTATGTAACTGTTCCTGGTATTCCTCAAAAAAATATTGATCCAACTTTTATCGCCAGTGTATTCACTGGAACCTTGGCTACTTTCGGGGTTATGCCTTCTAAGAAGAAGGACGAAAAAGAGGATAAACCAAAGATTCAATGTACAAAAGAAAAAGTTGATGATTAGTTAAAAACTAATTGTGCAAAGAACCACTCTTAGGAGTGGTTTTTTTTTGACTAAGTTAGGAAGTCATAACAAATTTTTGCTATAATGAAAATTTGCTTAGTAGTGCTATCATAGATAATGTAGTTGAATAACTCTATATGAAATTTGTATTTGCGTTTCTAGCAACGTTATTTCTCGCTGCTCCTGCATGGGCAGTAGATGTATCAATGGGTGCTAATGGCAACCTAGCATTCTCCCCGAATGAGATCACAATCTCTGCTGGTGATACAGTTCACTTCATCAATGAATCACTACCTCCTCATAATATTATTGTAGAAGGTCGTGCAGATCTTTCTAGAGAAGCATTACTGTTTGCTCCTGGTGAGTCACAAGATGTTGTATTTGCGGACAAAGGAGACTATAATTTCTTTTGTGGTCCTCATCAGGGCGCAGGTATGACTGGCGTAGTTCATGTTGAGTAATGATTACATAACCAAAGAACAAGCACAGGAGATGATTGACGATGCAATACGAAAGCATAATCGTAACGCTGGAATTATCAGTATGTGTGTTGGTTGGGTTGTTCTCGCACTTTTTGCTGAGGGTTTACTTCGACTCATCGGAGTTATAGATCCTATATTTCCATGGTTGAAGATAACGTTATGATGAGTGGTTTATTTGTTTTTGGATTTGTTACACTGATGGTTATTACCATGGAAACAACATGGTCTGTAAAAAATAAAGGAAAATTAAAATGAAAGTTGGATTGATTGGTTTAGGTCGTACTGGTGAAGGTATGGCTCGTCGTATGATCGAAAAAGGAATTGAAGTCTGGGGTTACAGTAGTACTAACTACGAGAATGCCTGTGGACAGTATGAAGCGGGATATATTAGTGGGTGTGTAACTTCACTAGAGTATCTTGTTCAAGCAGTTAAATCTGATGCTAAGAAGTTTACTAGTGCAGGAAGAATTCCTGGTATCTTTCAGATTACACTCCCAGAGGAAAAGGCAGAAGACATTCTTGATGAATTGCTACCTTTACTTGAGGAGGGTGATATTATTATTGATCACAGTACCACAGACATAGGAAAATGTCAGGAATTGGAACTGTACTGTTCTAAGCTAGGTATCTTATATATTTTCTCTGGGGTATATGGAGCACATGTTGCTATTGATGCTTGTTCTAAAATTTTCCAATCACTATCACCAGGTAATGTTATCTAATGCCACATGAATTCGATCCATGCGAAGCACCTGTAGAAGGTGAAGTTGATAAATGGGGGTTTACAATTAAACCATCTATTAGTAATGATGAATTGATTCTTAGATGTTTAAGAAACGCTCCATGTGGATCTGATAGGAAACAAGCAATGAAACTAATTAAAATTTACGAGGATAAAGTTCGAGTAGAACAATTGGTTAAACTTTACGAGGATAAAATTAAATGACTTTAGCACATGTCCTACTTTTCGGATCACTACCCTTTGTATGTGCCACCATTTATTTCGGGCTACGAAAAGGTGAAAATAACTATTATGAAACCGACGCCTACTCAGGAAATGGAACAGCGCATTAGAATGAGATTTGCTTTTGCAATGTCCTCATTTGGTAGAATGTTTTTACCTCATGGCATAACACCAGAAATGAGAGAATTATGTAATGAATGGTCTAGAATTGAAGAGCAACCACCTCAAGGTGATTTGTATCAGGTTGATAGATACTTTATAAAATTATGGAAGAATCGAAATGAACTTTAAGAAAAAAAATAAATATACCAGTGAGGTATATTCATGAAAGTAATTGTTGAAGGAAAAGTAAAAACAGTATATCAAGGTGACGATGCTGATCGTGTTATTATTGAGTATCACGATAAGGTAACAGCTGGTAACGGTGAGATGGTTGATCATCCTTTAGGAAAAGGATCCCTCTGCTGTAGTATCTCATCTATTATTTTCGAGAAACTTTCTAAAGAACTTATCCCCAATCACTACATTAATATGGTTGGTGCGAACAAGATGGTATGTAGGAAGGTAGACATCGTTCCCCTAGAAGTTATCTGTCGCAACCGTGCTGCTGGATCTATTGTTAGAGAGACAACTCTTCAGGAAGGTGCGCCACTACCACATCCTATTGTTGAATTCTTCCTGAAGGATGATAGTAAGCATGATCCTTTGCTTACACCTGATCGTGTAAAATTAATGGGATATAATCCAGAACCTTTTATTGAGATGACTCTACAGATTAATGATTACCTCCGTCAGATGTTCTACATCATGGGTATCGATCTTGTAGATTTTAAAGTTGAGTATGGTTACGATGCTCACGGTGATTTGTATCTTGCCGATGAAATCAGTCCTGATAGTATGAGGCTCTGGAAGATTGGTAGTGATGAAAGATTTGATAAGGATCTATTTAGAAACGATGAAGGTGATATTGTACCTGCCTATCGTCAGATTCTTGACCGACTACAACCACTTGCTATTCAATGAAGAAACTGTTTATAGTCAGTATCGGTGATAATGAATGTGTTAGTCATGATGGTTATATTCAAATGGGTGTTTTCGATCATTCGGTAGAGAAGCACCTTAAATTAAATCCCTTGATTGAATGGCAGGTAACATACTGGATGCCTGACCCATTCTGTATTAGATACCCACGACCAAACTATCAACATACTATGAAGAAAAACGAAGGTTCTCCTAGGACTGATAATGCTTCTGATAGTCGTCCTAGAGACTTCCCAGACCAAGCAGAAACTAGATTGAATAGAACATTATGAAACATCATATTCCTGACATCATTACAAAGAACTGCTTTGATTGTTTCAAGAGTTTGAATGCTGCTGAGAGAGCAGTTGTTATGTATGGTGATGAAGCATATCGTGAGTCACTAGACCTTGAGAACGATGACGCTCCCTGTTGGAAGATACCAAGTAAGGAATCCACAACATTTGTTGGTTGGAATCCTATGTGTATCCCAACGATTGATTATATAGTATGGAAGCTAGAACGTCGCGAGAAAATCGCTAAGGGAGAAATTCACTAAATGAACTTTGATCTAACCATGGAGGATTATACTATTATCCTCAATGCACTTCACTATTATAAGAAAGTGGAGAAACGTGGACAGTTTCAACAGTATGATGATGTAAAGATTAACCTTTTAAGAGACAAGTTAGCTTATCAATTAGTTCCATCTTTCAGGAGTAATCCTAATGATGAAAACACAACTACTTAATTTTCAATAATGTTACAGTTTGCTAGGTTTTGTGGGGTTGTATTAAACAACCCATACGGAATAGGATTCCTCTCAACTATTTTAGTATTTGTTCCTATCATAGGAATGTGGGCAGTTCATAAATATGGTTGGGAGCACTGGGAACCTTTTACGAGGAAACACTAATGAATCCAATTGTTTTGATTGGGTGTTTTACACCTCTTGCTATTATCTTTATTGTAATGAAACTTGCTGTGTGGGTATCTGCAGTTAATTCAGAAAACTCTTATGTCGGAAAAGAACCTCTACGAAAACGAGGACCGTTTGTGGCAGATGCATATGCAGACGTTGATGAGAAGGAAGAGGAATATGGAAATCGCACAGACTATAGATAATTCACTCCACCAATACTATGTTGTGGAGCAAGGAAAACCTGTCCCCAATTGGAGATATGTGAAAGATCAAGATTGGTGGATAGAATATTTAAAAGATTTAGGAATTGATCCGAGGAACCCATGAATTTATTATTACGTCCTTTAGATAATCCAGGTGATCCTGTGTGGTCAGTAATTATCTTAGTGATACTTGCAGTTGTAGGTGCATTGTTTGTAATTATATACATACTAAGAGAAGCATTTGCGGAGTTAGAAAATGGGAGCCATGACCCCCCCGAGCAGAAAGAGTTGTTACAACTTCCGAGTGACGGAGATCAATCGTGTACTTGATGGTGATACTATTGACGTTACTATCGACCTCGGGTTTGATCTATACAAGAAAGAAAGAGTTAGAGTTGCAGGAGTTGATACGCCAGAGAAAAGAACGAGAAATCTTGAGGAGAAGGCTCTGGGACTAGATGCTACCAACTGGATGAAAGAAAAACTAGAAGGTGCTATTGCTGGTGACGATGAACTCTCCGTTAGAACTGAATTGGTTGGCGGTATGGGTAAGTACGGTCGCCTTCTTGGTTGGTTATATATTGGAGACGCAGAAGTATCATTGAACGAGCAAATGATTACTGAAGGATATGCTCATGCCTATGATGGAGGCACTAAAGACATGAACTTAGAAAAACTAAGAGAGATTCGTCGTCTTCATGGAACACTTGTATGATGAGTTTTTACTTAACAGTCTCGATTGTTATTCTTTTCATTGCTTATGCAGGAATTGAAGAAACAATGAGACTGTTTCGCTATTTCGATCTTCAATTCCGATATGTTATTATCAAAGTTCGTATAGGATTTATGCGTAGAAAACTTAAAAAACAATTGATGGTTAGTAGAGAAAAATTTTTAATTGAAAGAAAAGAATGAAAGTATTAAGTATAGATTTAGATTATGCAATGGGAGCATACATTGAATGTCAATCAAGTTATGTTATCAATCAATATGAAGAATGGAATAGTAATCCGTTCACTTCATGGCAGATGATGAGAGATCTTTCTGATCTTGATTTTGATTCTCTAGAGATTGATCTTGATGGAATTGAATATATGTGGGCTGCTTTTGCTAAAGCATTACGGAATTGTAAAAATGTAGATTTTGCATATGATCATGATGCAATTTTGTATCGTTTAGAAAAAGACGATGCGACAGACTTAGAGATTATTAATATTGATCATCATGGAGACTTTTCAAACTTAAGCGAGTTCCTTTGTTATTCTAAAAATGATGAAGATGAAGATGATGAAGAGAGTGTTGATGATGATAGTTTCGCTAGAGAAAAGGAATATGAATTCATAGAAAAATTTGATCATGTGATGGAAGGTAATTGGATTGCATGGTTAAATATTCATAATAAATTAAAAAGTTATACTACTATAACTGAGGATAGAGAACTTCAAGCAGACTTTGGATCATTTGAACGTAACAATATTAAGGCATACCAAGGAGCATACTCTAGAAAAAACTATACGATTGAAGATTACAATTTTGATTATGTTTTTGTTTGTTTATCTCCAACTTATATTCCACCACAAAATTGGAAATATTTTAAATTTTTTATTGATTCTTATGAAAGGTTAACTGGAAACAAAGCAAATATTATTGATAAAAAATATGAAATGACTGCTAGGTATAAATCTTTGAATAAATATCTGGGCTTACCCGTGTAGGTAAAAAATGCAAAAACTAATTAACGTATTAGCAGTTTTATCTTTTCTAGGCACCGCGAGCATTGTTGGTGCTAGTTCTTATGTGTATCTTAATAAGGATGCTCTGATTGATTCTGCTAAGGAAGAGGCAACAAAAGCAGCAACTGCTGCTGTAATGCAGGCTATTCCTGGAATGTTAGATTCCGCTATGCCTGAAATTCCAGAAGTTCCATCTGCTACTGGCGGAGCAATTCCTTTCTGATCATGAAATTATTCCAGAATAAAAAAGAGCAACCTCAGGAGGTAACACCCGTGGAAAATAAAAAATCTATGAAATGGTTTGTTTATGCTGTTGGAACTATTGTAGGTATTGCTCATATTGGTGTTCTGGGACATTTAATTAAACCAACAGAACCTTCAGTTCAACAACCTCCTACTCTTAATATTCCTCAGGGACCTTACTCTTCTTATAGGATTAAGGCAGGTAAGGATGGTTATGAGATTGAATTCCGTGCTGATGATCCTAAGGTTTTAGAATCACAAAGGTCACTATCCACGGATAGCAATAAGAAAGGATTTTTCGGTGGTGGTACTAAAAGTCACCGCGAGTGGCGTCGTGATCAGTTCACCCGTGAGGGTACTCGCAACCTAGGAGGTGCAACAGGTGAAGAGGGAAAGTTGAGTGCAAAAGAAGCAGAGTGTTTAGTGGCGGACGCTGGAGCACGATCACAAGGTGCAATGGCGGGTAGTGCTATTACTGCTGGTGTAGTAGTTCCTGCTGTGATGAACATTCCTTATATTGGATGGTTGGCTGCTGGATGGGCAACACTACTAGGACAACAGGCAGGGTCTTCACTTGGTTCGCAAGTTGGTACGGTATTTAATGACTGTTGATTACTTCATATTTTGTGTTATAATAAATAATAATATTAGAAATCTAGGGTAGTAATATAGTGGCACTTAGAAAACCATCTAATTTTTTTGAAGACAATAATAAAAGTGAAGTGAGTGAAAGTATTAAAGGTACAGAATCCTTTGATACTTTTCAAACATACAAGAAAAATGTAGAGAAGTTTGATGCTATTTCAAAGTTCTCTGGATCCTTGGAAGATTATAATGAGAATGTTGAGAAAGTAAACTATCTTTCTCAGCAACTTCTTGGTGTTCAGGAAGAAATTAAAACTCTTCTAACTCAAGAAGACCTAGATCGTGCTATGATGTCGCAATTACTTGTGGTTGAAGAAACCGCAAAAGACATTCAGAGTAGAGTGAAGACAATTAATAATGAAAGACTTGTAGATATAAAGGAAAATGTTAAGGAACTGACTGAGCAAGTTAATCAGTTTATTTCTATTGATGTACCAAAATATAAAAGCTTAGTAATTAATTCTGAGAATAGATCGTACTCTAGATACGATGAATTTGAGGAAAGAATTTCTGAATCTATTAATGATATTGATAGTAGTGTCGAACAAAAGTATGTAGAAATAGATGGTAGACTTAATAATTTTAAAACTAGTGTAGAAGAAAACTTAAGTTCTATTAAAGTAGATGTAAGTAAAGAAGTTACTACTGCTTTAGAATCTATTGAAAGTGTAAACAAAAACACTATTAATGTAGTCAAAGCAGAGTTTAAAGAAACTGAAGTAAGAACAGAAGAAAAAATTAATGAAGTAATTGATTCTTACAAAAAAGATATTGAAGATCTTAATGCAAAGGTAAAACTGTTTACTGAAACAGAGATACCAAAGTATAGTAATCTTTTAATTGAAACTAAACTTAAATCTGAGAAAGAAGTAAAGGATTTAGAAGAAGAAGTCCTTTCTAAAGTTAATATATTATCGGAAAAGGTTCAATTTATTTCTGAAGGTATTCCAGAAAAAACTTCAGAAAAAATACAAGAACTTAAAGCTGTAACTGACGAATATAAAGAAGAGATAGATTCTATTTCTAAAAAATATCAATCTCTATATAAAGATTTCAAAGAAAGAGAAGTTAGTGAAAACAAAAAACTAGAAACATATTCTAAAGATATTGAAAAATATCATAAGAGATTTAATTTTTTAGAAGAAACAGTCGCTGAAGATCTTGAGGAAATTCAAAATGTTCTAGCAGCATCCAATAAAAGTTATCATGCTAGTTTAGAAACTGAATCAGTAAAGTTCAGAGATAAAATTTCCGAACAGATGAAAGGTCTTGAAGTAGATCTTGTTACTAACGAAAAACATATTAAGAAACAGAATGAGCATATTGAAGATATTAGAGAAGAGATCAAAGGAGTATTTGATAAACTTCAATTAGATAAGTTAGAAGAAAAGAATGCTTCCCTATCAAGAAAAGTTAATTACATTCAAGAAGTTCTTGAAAAGTTTAATGAGAAGGAAGTTCTAACAGAAAGTATCACTGAACCAACTACAACAAATAATAGTGATCCACTTACTCCTACTGATCAAAACTTTGTAACTTTTGATCAACTGCAAAGTCACTATAGATTATTTCTAAATCGTATTCAGCAACAACTATCTACACTCGGTGGTGGTGGTGAAGTTCGACTTGAATTTTTAGATGATATTGATAGAAGCACTGCAAAAGTTGATGGTAAGTTTCTTAAGTATGATTCTTCTTTAAATAAGTGGGTCGGTGCAACTGGTGGTAGTGGAGGTGGTGGTGGAGGAATCTCGGGTGTTAGTACTACGGGAACCTCAGGATTTAATAATGTAAATGTTTCTGGTATTATTACTGCATCATCCTTTGTTAAGACTAGTGGAACCTCTTCACAATTCCTAAAGGCAGATGGATCTATTGATAGTAGTACATACATCACTTCTACAGATGGAGGTAATGCTGACCAATTAGATGGAGAAGAAGGAACTTACTACCTTGACTACAGTAACTTCTCCAATACTCCAACTATACCATCTAACAATAATCAATTAACCAATGGTGCAGGATTTATTACCACATCATTTACTAATACCAATCAGCTGACTAATGGTGCTGGATTCATTACAGGATCTGATAATACAACAGGTACTTCTGGTGGTTTAACCGGAACACCAGATATCACCGTTGATGATATTACTGCCGGTTCTATAAATGTTTCTGGTGTTGCAACTGCA
>Ga0181400_1000324_pt1 | contig 20375 bp, 22 predicted proteins | sample 23SPOviralmetaG_FD_130129 | JGI IMG/M metagenome (GOLD analysis project Ga0181400, IMG submission 130129) | Marine viral communities from the oligotrophic San Pedro Time Series (SPOT) site, San Pedro Channel, CA, USA - 23 SPOT_SRF_2011-06-22 | ecosystem: Environmental > Aquatic > Marine > Strait...
ATAACATACAGTCGTGTTGAAGGAGCAAGATGTTATAAATTATGTGAGTATGAAAAAGCCGTCGAGGCATGGGATAACTACATTACGCGCAACTAAAACCAAGTAAAACCAAGCAAAACCAAGCCAAAACCAACCAAATATCGTTAGATTAATTTTGGTTGGATCACATGTTTTGACATATTCTATATATTTTTATTACTGTTATAGTCTTATTATATTATTATTATTATTATTATTATTATTACTATCCAACCAAACCAAGCAAACCATGCAAAAATACAACTACAAATATATAATGTATATTCTGTAATATATATAGAGCCCAGAACCACCCAGTCTGGGTGATTTGCTGGGTTTGGTTGGATAGTAAATAATCTCTATGTTATCATTATTAATCCTTTTTATAATTGGATTTCTTCTTTTTTACTGGTTTTTTATCTTGTTTCTTCTTCGGTGTGGCTTTCTTTTTATTAGCCATTTCGAATATATCATTCATTTTGGGTTTCTTTGGCTGGATATCCTTCTCAATGTTAAACTGTAATTGCTTTTTGTAATCTGGGATCGGCATTCTAATATATATATATATATACTATTATTTATTTTTTAAAAATTATTTATTAAAATTAAAATATTAATATTGTTATAAACATAATGAGTCTCGTAGTATTATCGAATCAAACACAAGACGCTGAAGAAACAAGAAATAGAAATTCAATATCTAAGCCATGGGCATTTAAGAATACATTGACATCGACATATACCATACCGGAAGATGCACAAGTAGCATTGACGTCATGTAAAGTTAATATACCAGAACGTGTCATAGTCGGTGGTAATGGTAATAAATTCTATCAGTATATTGGTGTCAAACGTGATTTGGGTGGATTGGATGATCAATTCAATTATTCAACATCTTGGCCGGCTCAAGTGCGTTTGACAGCAGATGATACAGATACGTCGACTATTGAAGACTTAAGCCCTGCGGATTTTGCGGCTCGTCTTCAATCAAGACTTAGAGCAACCACATATCATCCAAACTTCAAAGGTAAAACGAGTGTAGTTCGCTCATTAGAAGAAACAACAAATAAATTCAAAGGATATTCGATAAGTTATGACCAAAGTAATTCAGCGGCTAATGCTAGTCATATACCGACCACATCATTTAAGCAATGGTATTCAGATGAAGCACCATACACGGACACGGCACAATTCACATACAACAATGTAAATAAATCATTTGCTCGTATAGATACATCGGGTTCCGAAACTCATACAATATGTGCTGGTATTAATCCAGAATTCCCACTGTCTATGACATCTGGTGAGTTTGTAGTTAATGTATCCGGCACGGCTGGTGGTAATGCTAACAAAAATGGAGTTGAATGGCATGTTGGCTTATCTAGATATATTCATCAACCAAATTTAGAAAACAGAGAATATAAGCCATCATATGATGCTACCGAATTATTTGATTATGATGATGATAATCTAAATATTCGACAAAATATATACGCGGATTTTGCTGTATGTAGAAATGTGTTTGGACAACTAGTCGTATATCAATATGTGGTAGATAGTCAATTCAGATTTAGACGTCAAGAAGTTAAATACTGGCTAAATGCTAGTTCTGTATTTGCTGGTGCTGGACGGTTCTCGTTAGTTGATGAACCATATGAACGTGTCAAATTTGAAGTTGAAGGAGAAGTCGTAGCATGTTATTTATGGGATCAAGTCGGCGCCGTGTATGATTTAATTACTAAATACCGGGTTGGAGCTAGAGACGATTCATATTTTAAGCCAGTTAATCAATGTTGTTGGTGTCTTCATCCAGTATTAGCCATCGGTCGTAAGGCTGGATTTGAAACATCAACATTAGAATTTAGAGAATTTACCGGAATGGATATAACTGGATATGATCCAACCAAAAAAAATGGTGGTGGATGGTATGAGAATAATTTAATTATTAATCGTGATAATGATTCATTCATGCTTGATACTAGACCAGTTAATGGTAGTGGCGGTGGATCAGCAGCTGGAGCATCATATGAACAGAAAGAGTTGAACGCGAGTGGCGGTGTAGATTATAATCCAGTTCTAATTCTTGGACAGAATAATATATATAATAGAGATGCATCAACTGCTGGTGCAAATGGAATGGATTTACTTGGTTATGATAAATCAGTAGTAGAAACGCCAACAACATCCGTGGGTTCATTGAATACATTCACATCAACAGTTACTCCAAACTTAGCACCACAGTATAGCATGTTTTGTAGATTGAATAATTTTGGACAAGATGTAACCAATGGTTTGGTTGGTAATAAATCGAAGATAATAGCACATTTAACAACCTTTGAAGATGCTACCGGCAAGCTAACATATGAGCCATCGAATTTAACATATCTAGATTTGAATAATAGTGCCCCAATAAATATATCGGAATTTGATATATCATTCTGTTATGTCAACGAACAGTTTGCGGAAGTGCTAACGGGTCAGTCTATTGTAACCATATTAATTAGAAAAAAACCCAAGGAACTAAAATAATTTAATTTTTTTATGAAAATTTTTTGTTTATATAAAAAATATACATTATAATATATATTATAAAATGTCACAACCACCAAGAGTACAATTTAATTTTGAACCAGACCCAATAGAAATAGACGATATTACTGGTGAAGAAGATCCAAATTTTATTTATCCCGAAGATGTCAGAGATGGCGATAACTCAGAAACAGAAGAACAAATTCTGGAAGATGAACCACTACCTGAAAGAGTTCAAAAACCAATTGAAAGAGCAAAGCCCACGAATGACATCTTTGAAGATATACCATCTAAAATTGTAGCAGATTTAGAATCTAAAATTAATAAATCTAAAGCTACTAAAAAAACACAAAAACCAAAAGACCCCAATAAGCCTAAACGTAAAGTTGATCCAGAGCACATGCGGAAGATGCGAGAGAAAGCAGCGGAGACACGAGCGAGAAAGAAACGAGAGAAAGAAGAGCAACAGAAATTGGATTCAGAAGAAAAACAATTAATGTCAAGAAAAAAGAAAAAGGATTTGGAAAAGATTAAAAAGGAATTAGATGAAGAAGATAATCCACAACCAAAACCAGCACCAGCACCAGCACCAGCACCAGCGCCAGCAAAACATTTGTTCACTCAAGAAGATTTGGCCAGAGCCCAGTTTGAAGCAATCGCCAGATATGAAGTTCTTAGAAAAGACAGAAAAGCCAAGAAACGAGAAAGTCAGAAATTAGAGCGAGAGAAAAAAGAATTAGTTGATAAATTAATGGGTAAATCAAATCCAGTACCACGATCAAGATATGCGACTAATTTCTATGATAATTGTTATTAATTTTTTTTTATTTTTATATAAAATTATTAATCTAGATAATATTAAGATGTTATATTATATGGCAGTAATACGTGAATACTTTGAATGTGATAAATACAAAAAATTATATTTAGAAGAGAAGCAAAAAAATGAACAGTTAAGAGAATTTACCGAAGATCTAATATATAGAATAAATCCGGATATATTAAAAGATCTAAATAAACAACTGGAATAATCTTTTTTTATTATTTTTATTTAAAATATATAATCTAAAATATTATATATTATGAAATCAGCTATTGTTTTGGGAAATGGAAGAAGTTTATATGAATTTAATTTTAAAAATATACCAAGAAATAGATATGATATTATTGGATGTGGATTAGCATATAGATATTGGGAACGTATTGATTGGTATCCAGACGTTTATATTAATGTTGATACGGTTGTATGTGAGAGAAATAAATCGGTATTATCATTTATAAAAAAACAAAAGTGTAGTAAATATATTGTTAGTGAAACTATTAAAAATATATGGCCAGATTATCCAACAGATGGTAGTGTAATATTTTTTGAAGATTTAAAACAAGATGAATCGACTATCTATAATGATATTGTATTTTGGGGAACTGGTAATATATGTGCTTATTATGCACTTGATAATTATGATCATGTATCAATGGCTGGTTTTGATTGTGACTATTGTGAGATTATTCCGCAATGTGATAAGCAAGAAGACAATACATTAATAATTAAAGAAACACCAAAATTTAATCCAAACTATTTTTTTGATAGTTATCAGCAACAAGGTGATATATATAATGTACCAAATGGTAAAAAAGTACATTTAAATAGTTGGGTAGAATTATCAAATTCTATTCCTGAAGGAAAACATTTAATTAATTATAATGATAAAACAACATTATATCATTTGTTTGAATCGTATCCATTAAATAAATTGACATTTGAATATCCAGAATATAACCCACCAAATAAAATCGCATTTTGTGTTCCTTCAACATCAAATGGTAAAGATTGGGAATATCTCCAACAAACATTTTTATATCTAATATTTTTAGAATCAATTCGACCACTACAAAAACAATATCAAGTAACTGTATATATTGGATATGATGATGATGATAAATTATATAGTAATATAAAACTACCAACTAACTTCAATAATATTAAATTAGTATGGGAACCATTTAGTGGTTGTAAGGGAGACCCATGTAAGATCTGGACACAACTAGCAATCAAAGCTGTGACAGATGGTCATGAATATATGCAGATTGGTGGCGATGATATTCTATATGATAAGCGGTCCGAATGGTTACCAAAATTTATTAAGACATTAAAATCAAATAATAATATCGGATATGTTGCTGGATATAGTAATAACGATAATATCCCAACACAATTTTTGATTCATAAAACTCATTTAGAAATATTCGGATGGGTATATCCACCACAAATTAAAAATTGGTTTTGTGATGATTGGATGTATAATGTATATGGCAAAGAATTTGGGAATTGGTTAAAACAATATAATCATTTAAATCTCGGTGGACAACCAAGATACCAACCCGACAACTCAAAGCGATTATGTGAAATGTTAGTAAAAAGATATAGACCAACAATCAAAGATGTTAAACAACAAATTGATAATACTAAAATGTATTTTAATCCGAATAATTTAACATGTAGTTGAATAATTTTAAAAAATAAATAATAAAATTAATTTATTTTAATAATATATATATTATAGTATGCCGAAACGAGCAAAAAAAGATACTAAACCAAAAGGACCACCAAAAGTTTATAAAGTACGTGATCCCGAACCGGATGGCCGTTATTCAGACCTTCATCCACATTTACCACAGCCGCCGGCTCTATTATTAATCATTGGTTCTGTTAAACAAGGTAAATCAAATTTAGTTGTTAATTTATTATGTAATCCAGATATGTACAGAGATAAATTTGATTCAGTTAAAATTATATCAAATACTTTGAATGCTGACCCCAAAGGAAAATTACTAAATAAGTTTTTTGATTGTGCCGATCATTATTCAGACCAAATGATAACAGATATTGTTGAAGGACAGAAAGCATATGAAGATGAAGACCGACCAACAATGGCTGTTGTATTAGATGATATATTAACAAAAGATTTTAAGAAAACAAATCAAGTATCATTCCTTGCGACAAAGTTTCGACATTACGGGATTGATTTGTTAGCATTCACAACTCAATCATTCCGTGCTGTATCTGGTTTAATTAGAAACAATAGTACAGATGTTATTATCATGAAGCAGCAGAACCAAAAAGAATTAGAAAAAATATCGGAAGAATTTGGGGATATGTTTCCCGGTATATTTATGGAGCTATACAAAAAAGCAATTGAAGATGCACCATATAGTTTCTTATATTTAGATCTTCAAGAAAACCCAGCCAGAGCATACATTAGATTTGAGACATTAATTGCGGAAGGTGATACCAAAATGTTTTAACTATTTTTAATTAAATTTAAAATAAATATAATATATTTTTTATATTATAAAATGGACTTATATGGTACAAATGGTAATGCTATTGCTATGGGCAATGCGCGTCGCGAACAAGTCAGAGATTTAAATGAACGTATACAGCAACATAACACTGATGTTGCTAATTCTATTAGTGAGCAGTTTGACCAAAAGAAAACAACCGAGCAAATAAGAGATGCGCAGCAAAAGGCACAATCAATGTGGACTGGTGCGCATATGCCAGATAAAGTAAAAAAGTTTAATGATTGGAGAACTGCGAGAGACTCCAAAGCGAATCCAATTGCTAATGAATCGGAAGAACAATCACAAGCTGTTAAAGATGGTGGACCCCCAGCCGAAGTAGAAACACCAGAACCAGAAGCACCCAGCGCCGAAGAGATAAACACACGATCTGGTCCCGCAGCATCTGAAGCAGCGGAAGGATTAGAAGACGTTGCCGGCAAATCAGCCGGAGCAGTAGCAGATATTGGAGAAGAAGCGGCAGTGGCTGGACTCAAATCTGGTGCTAAATCAGCATTAAAGGAAGGGGCAATCAGTGGTCTTGGCAAAGTAGCTGGGGCAGCTGGTGGTATCATGGCGGCAGCCCAAGGTGGATTGGATATATATGAAGATGTCAAAGCGGGTGGCATTGCTGGTAATAACAATTGGGAGAAAGCCGGAAATTTACTACAAATTGGTGGTTCTATCGCAGACATAGCCGGTTTAGCATTCCCGCCGGCCGCATTACTTGGTGGTGTGTTAGATTTAGCATCATCGGCAACAACCGAGATCGGAGAAACAGAAGAAGAAGATAAAGAGCCAGCAGAAGAGCAAGCAGATATAAAATCACAGCAAGAACAAGCCATAGCAGCACCGGTACAACAGACCGTTGCCACTGGACGTGTTCAATAACTTTTTTTTTTATTTTTTAATAATTTTTATTATATTATTTATGTTATAAAATAATGTCGTTATATTGGTCCGCAGATGATAGTGTTAAAGTTGGTGAGACTAAAATCTCCATACCGTCAGAAAATGGGTTAAACTACTCACCCGGTCAGAAAGTACAGTTATTCGTTGATCCTTCAACCAAGTTTATGGATGGTCGAGAAACATATCTAGAATTCAATGTTAAACTTTCTTTACCTTCTGGTAAAGCACCAACCCGTCTTCAATTAGATAAAGCCGGTGCGTCTGTTCTAATTCGTAATATTAGAATTTATGATGGTTCACGTGGTAATCTTCTAGAAGAAGTAAATGCATATGATACATATGTAGCATGTAGATATGATTATGATAAAGATCGAAACGCAGAGAATATGCGTGCCCTTCGTGAAGGTTCTAGCGTTTACCAGCCGGGTAATCGCGGTGATTCTGGTAACACTCAATCAGCAATGGCCAATACTCTAACCAATCCATACTTCAAGCAGACAACGGGCAATCAGTCCACAACATACTCGGATACTGATTTCCTTACTGCCAAAGTTTGTATTCCCCTACATACGGGTATCTTTGCTAACTCTGATACCATATTTCCGGTTATGATGACTGGTGGTCTATATATGGAGATTGATTTAAATGATGGCCCGGCTGTTATTAAACAGTTAGATAGTGTATTATTAGATCGTAAACTATCTCTAAATCCGGTTTTCCATTCTCTCAATGGTTCTTCAACACCAGATACTTGGGTCAATGGTTCGGCTGCCACGACATTTTATGTTGATACTGATAACTCTATTAGTGGTGCCGACCGTGTAGCAAAGTTCCCATTTGTTGTTGGTGAGACAATTGGCTTTGCTGTTAGTAATAATAATGGTTCGTTGGCTACTCTATCGGCTACGGCAACTATTAGTGAGATTAATTCAAGCACATCCGCAAGTGGTGGTACTGGTTTAGTTGAAGTTGTTTTGGATGCTTCTATTACTAATAATGGTGTGACTATTAATCAGAACTTTGGTATATTCTCCACTGCTGTATCTAGTCAATCCAGTTATGATGCTACATATGCTGTATCTAATGTTAATCTTGTAGTGAGTCAAATACAATTAGACCCAGCATATGAGCAAGGGATGATACAGAAGGTTAGAGACGGAAAAGCAATTGAATTTGATATTCAATCATTAACTAACTATAAACATTCTATTCTAGCATCTGACAGACAGACAACATTCCAAATATTCTCTCAGAACAGCCGCGCCCGTTCTCTACTTGTTGTACCGACAGATTCTAGTGTATACACATCAGCACAGCAGATATCCGGTTCTGGATGTTATATGATTACTGGTACAAATTCGACAAATGCTTGTGCTACGTCAAAGAATGCCGACGATGTGGCTCTGGCCAATAACCGTAGCCAGTTTACTGGAGTTGTTGATCAACTATCCAGCATTCAATATACTCTAGATGGCATGAGAGTACCATCGAGAGAAATATCAACAAAAAAGATTGCGACTAAAAATAGTTTAGATGCCTTCCATCTTTTCGAGTTAGAAAAGACATTAGATGCTGCGGGAATACCACCCAAGAGTTTCACCGAGTTTATGAATAACTTCTGTTTTGGTCGTTCCTTTGGAGCTGGATCGCAGAAGGGTGTCACAGATTTGCGGGGCAAAGACCTTGCGGTAATTCTAAAATACCAGACGGCCACGGCGCCAAGTGTTGGTAAGCTATTCAATTCGTATGTATTCCACATCCGCCGTCTAGTCCTTAGAGATGGGGGCGTCGATGTTGTCGCTTAATTATTAACTCTTTTATTAACTAGATATCTATTAGTTTTTTGGTTTTGAATATCAGAAAAACCATTTAATTGACTAGCAATTGTTTTATTTAATCCAACCGCCATATACTCATCAAATAATTTATTCCAATACAAATCCAAATAATATTGTCTCATATGTCTATCAATTTTACCAGAATTATAAATTTCTGATAATTTTGTCATTCCTTCAATTAAATTGTATTTTAAATCTTCTACAATAGTTTTATTGACCATGTAGCCACTAGTCCATTGCGCCCATTTAACTCTATTAAAATCATTATCTATTTTATCACATTCTTTTATATGATTACAAAATAATAATATATCAAAATCAAAATCTGGTATTTTTATTGTATTAAAATTATTATCATTAATAAATACATAATCATCTTCTAATATTATACATTTGTCATAACCACGCTCCACAACAATCTCCATACATTTGATATGTGATTTAGCACAGCCAATGTACCCGTATTCATCATGTACCGCCGGAACTCTCTCGTAATTATATCCATCGAGTATTCGTTCCATATTCTCACGTCGATCAGTTCTTGAATCTAAATTAATATATAATATTGGTATGTCAAATGTCATTTATTTTATTCAATATATTTTTTTGTTTATTTTTATTTTAAATATATTATAATTTATATAGTATAAAAAAATGAGTACTTCCCGCTATGTACAGATCCGCCCAGATAATATTCCCGCGAGTGGTAAAATTTCGTTCAAGAATGGATTCCCGATGCTTTCTTTCACTGTATCGGCCCAAGATGGATTACTTGATCCATCCACCCTTCGTGTTACTGGTAAGTTTGCCGCATACAAAGATAATTTAGCAACGCCAACACCAATTCAAGCAGCCGATGAATTAACTATGAATAACCGATTGGGTATATACAATGTTATTGAATCGCTAACCGTTAGATCGCAGCAAAGCAAGCTACAGTGTGAGAGCATACGTCATTATTCTAAATTTATGAATTCATACTTGGCGATGACTAGCTCTCTTCAAGACCAGATTGGACATCTTGGCGAAACTTGTCTAATTATGCCCAATAAATCGGCATTCCAGAAATCAGTAATGGAGTCTCCGACAACTGATGTAGCTCAAACAAATTCATTTTCTTTCCATCTCCCATCTGGATTTCTATCATCTGGTAATATGGTTGATTTGAGACAAGACGCATTCGGTGGTCTAATTATTGAGATGTTATTACAGCCAGATTCTAATGTTTTATTTAACCTTAATGGAGCAACAACGGGTATTGGTGATGCTCACTATGAGTTATCCGATCTATTTCTGACATGTGAAGTATCTCAATTTGGTCCAGATATGCCGGCACCATCTCCCACCGGAGCATATGAATTCAATACGATTACTAGTTTATACACATCAGTTAATTCGACCAATGCTCAAATCCAGTACATGTTGGGTCTATCTAATGTTCAGTCTGCGTTTATGTCGTTTGTTCCTGTAGCCAATATTAATACACTAACGCAAGATGGTCAAGCAACTGTCCAGTTTTCTGGCGATGGTTCATCTGACACAGAACTAGCACCAATTACTAAGGTACAATTCCTTAAAGGTGGTGTCAAATTCCCGGCAGACTTTGATTATACGACAAATGTTGTTGAAGATGCCGATACTAAACTGGTTGATCCACAGATTATTAGAAACTTTGTTGATGCTATACTACCAGATTATACATATGAGCGATTTTCCATCTCTCCAGTTAATAGCAACAGAGATTATAACATGACGACAACGAGCGCTGGTGAATTATCATACAACAATATTCCAGAAGGCGGAAGCGTATATGGTCTTGGCGTTACATATGGTATTGGCGGAGCTGGTGAAGATTTCCGCAGTGAGCAGTTTGGTGTATCTATTGAATCAGATCTTAAATCAGATCGTCCAATGGGTGTATACATCTTTGTCAAAGCCCGTGCGACTCTAGCATACAAGGATGGATCGGTACAGTTAAGCCAGTAAATAAATATTAATCTTTCTATAAATTTAACTTTTTTAATTATATTTTTAATTTTTTTATTATATTATTATTAGTATAAAAAAAATGGACGTAACTAGTGATTATGATGGCGGAGATTCAATCCCAGATTTTATTAAGTTAGACCAAATTCCGGCTAATTACTCGCAGAGATCCGAAACTGATCTACTCGAGCCGGTTGTGTTCCAGCAAGGAACCGGCACCAGTGATGGATTTGCTCGATTTACCCTACAGAATAAAGGTTTTTTACATTCTCATTCTAAAATCTTTATGGCTCTAGCACCACAAGAAGCCAGCTCCGAATACTTTTTTGCACCGAATGTTGGTATTGGACAAGTTGTTAAAAAGGCAGTATTGAAGATCGGTAATAAGACTATCAATGAAGTTGATTCGTGGCGTAATTTATACGCTGTTAAATCTTCGTTAATTACTAATGAGAATAATAAAGAAAGAGAAACATATTTAACGGGTCGCTGGTTAGCTCATCAATTTGACTACAATGATGATAGTCGTGTCAGTGCGGGAGCATACGGATTAGACAATGGCCTTGAATACCTTGGCCAAGAGCTTCAAACACCATCGTGGGCTGTTATGTCTGGTGCTAAACCAGAAGAGTGCCCATCTTACTCTATAGATTTATCCGACCTTTTCCCATTCTTAAAGGTTCACCAGCTCCCATTATATTTAATGAAGGAACAGATTAGCATTGAATTAACATTTGTGCCAACCAAAGAACAGCGTTGCCAGCAGCAAGATGGCGTTGTCGAATCTGAAGTTCATATTGTTCGTGATGAATTAAAATTCTGCGCTGATTATATTTACTATGGTTCTGGGGATGAGATGGCTAGATACGCAGAAGCAAATAAGGATATGTCATTTAGTTTTGTTGACTATCGAGTTATTGAAGCAACCACCAGTGTTAGTGCTCTTGCTAGTGGTGTTATTCGTAATATTGGTATGGCTAATCGTCTAGTACCACGCGTTATCACTACAATCCCCAATGATACAGTCAATGAAGGTAGTATACTAAGCAATCTAGTAAGTATCGCACCGGATCGCAGTGCTTCGGGTGTTTCTGGTCCCGTTAAATTCAATGTTAGATATAATGATAGATTTGAATTTAGTTCCGACATTGATAACAACGCTCGTCTATTCTCTATGACTACTCATGCTGAAGGAGTACCACCGTTTATTACTCGTAATGAGTTCTGTCGTGAAGGAGCAAGCGGAACAGTAACAGCCAAAGACTATGAAGGAATGAACCAGAATACAAACTTATCGGGTAATTTCTTCAATCTATCCACCAAGTTATCCAATGGGCGTGTCGGACAGCGTGGATTAGAAGTTCATTTATCCGGAACATTCCCTACGGCACAACCCGATTTACTCAGATGTTATGCCGAGTTTGTTCGTGTGGCTCGTCTCAATGGTGGATACATTGATGTATACAATGCTTAATAATCTCTTTTTTTAATAATTTTTAATTTAAAATAATAATCATATATTATTATATAAATAATATGAATATTAAAACTGATGACTTAAAATCTGATATTGAAGAATCCCGACCAAATGCTAAGGAATCAACCGTAAAACAATATTTGATATTGATTAAAAAACTACAAAAGTTATTTGACACTGATGGTTATGAGTTTCTTGCCGAACCGGAGCAAGTATATGATAAAATAAAAAACAATAAATTTACTAGTATTAGAAATACATATAATGCGATTATTATCACACTTATGGCTCTCAATAATAAAAAGGGTGATTACGATGAATTGATTGATAAGTATGGAGAACTCAGAGATGAATTAAATCAGCAATATGAAGATGATCAAAAGGCTGGTAAAATTAGTGAGAAACAAAAGGAGAACTTTGTTAAGTTAGAAGAATTACAAAATATGATCAATAAAATGGCGGATGAGATTAAAGACAAGAATCTCAAAACTAAAAAAGAATTGACCGGCAAAGACCGCGAGCTATTAATGATGTATACATTATATAACATGTTAATACTAATTCCAACAAGAAATGATTTTGCCGGTATGAAGTATATCAATAAAGCAACATATAATAAATTAAAAGAAGAAGATAAAAAAGAACGCAATTATTTAGTTAATCAAAAAGGTAAAATGTTTTTTGTTTATAATAAATATAAAACGTCAAAAGCATATGGCGAGAAAATAATTGATAGTCCAAAAGAATTAACAAAGATTTTAAGAATGTATATTAAACTAACAAATAAAAAGAATAATGATTTCATGTTTACCACATCAACCGGTAATCCAATATCAGCAAATGTCGGAAGTCAAATGCTTTTAAAATATAGCAAACGATATCTTGGCAAGAATATATCCACAACAATGATCAGACATATTGTATTATCTGATAAGTTTGGAGACGTTAAAAAAGATATGGCGGAGATGGCCGAGAAGACTGGACACAGTACAGAAACAATGATGAATATATATGTCAAAGATCCAGACAAGATGGTTGATGCTGATGAACCATTAGATTAATTCCTGAATAGCCCAAGTATTAACATATATAACATTTCTTGTTCTTTCGGTTTCATGACCAAATTTATCAGTAATCATTTTTAAATAGTAATCAGTTTTATCCCAATTTATTTTCCAATAAAAATATCTATCATTATGTATTTTCCAAACAATATAAAAATCAGCAATACAATTATTCTTTTTATTATATTGATATGCTGATTGCATTTTAATAGAATCAAATATTAATGAGTCTAATTCCTTTTCTTTAAAATAAAATTTACCATCAATGTATTTAATATCTTTTCTTGTTTTTAATTCTACAAAGATATTATCATTATTAAAATCAAAGTGACTATATACATTATCTTGTTGTTTTAATTGTGTATTAAATAAACGACTTAATTGATCAATTGATTCTGTTTCTGATCTTTTACCTTCAATATAATTTTGACTAAACATTTTATAATATATCTAAGATTTTATTTTCATAAAAATAAACGCGGTTAAAAAATGTATATAATATATAATATAAAGTAAAATGGGAAGATCGACATATAAACATTTTGATAATCCATTCCATTCAGTATTAGACGGATCATTATATAATTCATATAATTATTATAGAAGAAAATATCCACATAAAAATCGCGATGACGTTCTTAATAGAATTATCGAAACAAGAATATCAAGACATTATCAACCTTTTGATTATTTAGAAAAAATAGAACAACAAGAAGAAGAAGAAATACCATCGGTGTTTGATGCACCACATGGTGTTATAATATATGAAGACAATAATTATGTTTATTATAAAGATAAAGTATGGAGTAAGGAAAGATTTAAAATAATAAATATGAGATATTATCCAAGAAAAAAAAAATACAAATGTAGATTATTTAATATAGATAGAACACAGCGTTTCGTCTATACATTAGGCACAATCCCTGATTATGGCGTATAAAACAATAATAAAAGTAGTTTATTAATCCAATATTATTACTATTTATGCTTAAAGTTATAATAAATTTTAAAATTAGTAATGAATTTGACCATTAGTTATAAGCTTTTAAGATTATTATATATGTTTTTATAATGTTTTTGGATTATTTAATGGTATCTAATAGTATTTGAATAGCTTCATTGGCTTTCGCGAATTCTTCCGGGTCTCCACCTTTATCTGGATGAAGTTTTATTCTTATTTGTTTTGCTGTTTTTTTTATTTCATCTTTACTTAATTGTTTTGCTTTTGATTCACTTGACATATTTGTATTAAATGGTTTTAATATTTGATATATTGTTTTATTGTATTTTTTAAAATAGTTTGATGCTAATATTTTTCGTTCACTTACTTTAACTTTTGGTTTTTCCGCGGTATTTGTTTTATCTTCAATTGCTAAAACTTTTACACTAATATTCTTACCTTTCGGTTTTGCTGGTTTCTTTTTCTTTGGTAATTTATCGAATCGCTCTTCTAATGATTCGCTTAATTCTTTAACTTGTGCTCTTGCTTTTGACACGCCTTTTGTTTTTTTAATATAATCTCTAATAAGTATTTGTGATATTGGTTCAACAAGGTCTGCCATCTTATCTAATTGTTTATCTGATTCTTTTTTAGCAGATTCGAATGTACTAAAATTTGATAATCCTTTATCATCAAATGTATCAATATATTTAACATGAAGTTTAACATATTCGTCTAATCTCTTTTTTGCTACATCTTCTTTACCAATGGTGACACGCTTCTTGCTTGTTCCTTTGACATCTTTCCCAGCTTTTGGTTTCTTCTGTCCATCAACACTAGAATCCCAATGATCAAGTTTTCTTAAATGTTTGATTGTTTCTGCTCTCTTCATATTTAATTTAATTGGCTTGTCATTCAGTTTCTTGTTTTTAATATATGTCCGCATGTACGACAGGGTTGAATGGTCATTTGGTTTATCCATCTTATTTATAATTAATTAAATAAAATAAGTATTAATAAAAAATAATTAATTAAATATATATACACGCTTATGAGTAATGATGGAGAAGTTGGTAAACTACAAGATTATTCGGTCGACCAAGCTGCCGGGGCTATTGTATTAGTTCTTGGTGCTATTGCTGGATTACTACAAGTTATATGGATGAGTAAATGTCACTGCAAAGTTAATTTATGTTATATTTTTCGCTGTGAGAGAAGACCACCCACAGAAGAAGAAATGAAGACGCTAAAAGATAAAGTAAATCAAAAAAAACAAGATAAGATATTAAAAAAAGAAAATAAAATACTAGAAAAAGAAGATGAGATATTAAGTAGAAGTCCACGATTAATACCAAAGAGAGAACCGGATCCAGAACGACATCCGGTATTTGATAGGGAGCCAGAACCAGAGCCAGAGATTGATAAATTAGTTTAATCGAAAGTAACTATTATTTTATTATCTGGTGTTGAATGCTTAATAATTATATGTGGTGAATATTTTTGTTTTAATATTTTCTTTTCATCTAATTGTCGTTGGACTTGTGGTGATATAAGTGGTATGAATCTATTCGCTCTTACTTGTTCATCTTTATTCATAAGTCTACATGCACGGCGGCAAGATGGTATATCACCAAATTGCTTAATAAAATCAATATCATCACATAAATCCTTAAAGTTATCATATGTACTAAACTCAATACAATATCCACGCTTAGCATAATTAATTATATTCTTAGCAATCCGCATAACTTGTTGCTTTTCTTTTATATTTAATGTTTTCTTTGGATTCTTATTTGTTAAGAAAAAAATAAGACCGTCACGAGTTTTGATGTTAAACATATTATTATCATCTATTTTTATATTCTTCTTTTTGACATGTTCGATAATCTTATCTTGTAGTTCTTTTTTATTATCTGCGTGCGAATGTGTGATGCGAAGATTTAGTTCATTAATAATTTCTACTAATTCTGATTTTGAGAAGCTTTTGTCAATGATCATTATATTATATACAAATAAAAAAATTTTGGATAATAAACGCGAGATTTTACCAAAACCATGATTTATCAGACTTAACATATTCAGATTCTATTGCTTGTTCTTTTTCTTGTTCTAATTGCTCTCTTACTTCTCTCATTCTAATATATTTCTTAATATGTTCAATATCTGATTTAATGGTACCGACATCTCGTTTTATATGCTTAATATCATCCGAGATTTGTTGGATTGGCTTTTTTTCTTTTTCTGACATTGTTTTATATTATATTTAATATAATAAAATGGTAGTAACTAATAAACAAAAATTTAATATCAAATACAAACAAAAACGAAATGAGCCAAATAGTAAAAAGGATATATCAAAACTAACCGGTATACCAGTTAGAATATTAGATAAAGTTTTTGATCGTGGCGTTGGTGCATATAAAACAAATCCACAAAGTGTTAGACCATCAGTAAAGTCGCCCGAGCAATGGGCTATGGCTCGCGTCTATGCTTTTGTTATGAAGAGTAAAACGTGGCGCACAGCTGACAAGGATTTGGCCGATAAGGTGAGAAAATTAAAAATAAAAGGGTTTATACGATAAATTTAAAAAAAAATAAATAATATTATTTTATTATTATAAATATATACAATATGAATCAATATACTGACATCAAAGTACTCGAATGTAGTCGACTCCATTCAGAAGAAAGTAAATCAAAAAATAATGAGAATTTTGCGTTGTGGCAAAACAATCTACAAGATATTGTACATTTAGATGCTGGTGATACTGTTTCTGTATTTGGCGCAATGGTTAGTGAGCGTGGTGCGGGTCAACCATCAAGTATTGAGATAAAAGGCGTTGAACTTGGATATAAAAAAGATTTTACGTTTACTACATATGATGAACAAAATGCGTGCGATTTAATACCAAGTAAATATGAAGTTATTGAATCGAACGCATCAACTCAATCAATAGCAATTAGAGATGATACATTAAATTTTAATGTTAGTTATTATGTGAATGCTAATGGACATAATTATATACATCTTCCGCGTCGTTGGTGGTATGAAGAACAAACCACAATAAAACCAGATGAACAATGGACACTAGCTGATGATGAAGATTCCGGATTAACTTATTTTAATCCATTCAAGGATAGATTTTGTTTTTTTGATGATTATTACCAGATAGTACCGACACAAGCTAATGAGACAGCAGAAGTAAAACATTTTAAACCAAAAAATAATAACGAAAGATATACAATATTAATGAGAAATAAATCATATTATACAGAAGAATCGGCAAGTGGTAAGTTAAATGCTAGTAATCAAAGAGATCCCGAAAATGCTATATATAGAACATTCAAACAATTAAAATCAATTACTGTTCCGGCTGGATTTAATAGTCCAGAATATGTCGCAACTGAATTGACTAGACAACTACAAAATATTATTGAAGTTGAAAGATATCAATTTAGAGATCCAATACGCGATTTAGTTAATAATAGTTTGACACCGGGTTTCCCAATTAGAATGTATGATACAATCGAGACAGAAACATATAAGCCATTCAATGTAGCTTATGCATACAAAAGCTCTTTTAATTCTAATAGAACATCGGAAGATTTTGCGGGTGTTAAAGAAGATTATAATTATTATATTAACGGTGGTGATACAACCACTAATGCTTCGGGGTTTGAATATTTATCACAATATCATGTTGTAGCTACTAAAAGACCGGAATTGTATGAGACGGGACGATTGGTAAATAGATATTTTACGACAGATCGTGGTATATTTGGTTCTGTAATGTCTGGTACATCTTTTGGCACTGGAAGCGAAGAAGCAAGAAAATTAACAATATCACAAAGTTATACAGAAGAAAATTGTAGAAGATGGTATGAGTTTTTTAAGGCTCAAGAATTATATCCAGAAATATGGAATACTTTTAGTGATTCACGAAGTTTATATAGTGGTAGTGATACAATTAATAATTCAAGATGGATGCATATAAATAGATTTGAGAATGGATCACAGACTTTTGAGAGTGGAACAGTAACTCCAAATAATAATGCTATGCTTGGTGATAGTGGATATAAACTTCATAGTTGGAATGCTAGTAATACATATCAACCAGGATCAGCAATTTGTCCATTATTTTATAAAGCTAGTGATCGAGATATATTTTATGAGAATCCGGGACAAGAACAATACTCATTTGGTTGTATGAAAAAGAGTTCTAATGGTAGAATTGATTTTACTTTTACGGATAATAATGGTTGGGGTTCTGCTTTTATGGATATGTTATTAGAAAACGCAACAGTGTCAAACTTATTAAGTTTAAGAAAGCTTGGGTTTGATATGCATTTTTCTGCTCCGGGTATGTGTTATGTATTACCTTATGCTGGATGGTCTACTCAAGCAAATAGTTATAGTACTAATTCACGTACTAACTCTTATGGTGATTATCAACTATTTTCTGGTTTTATGAGTAGTGGATCAGCATATGGTGATAATGGACTTGATACACAACTATATAGAAATAAATTATATATTGGAGCTGATAGTCCAGAGATAACATATGATGGTACAAATTTTAATTTAAGTGGTCTTCATACTCCAATGAATAACGGTAATGATAATATAGCTAGTAATGCTTATAGTGCTAGTTTAACAACATTTGGTTCAGATGATCCCAACACAGATGGTGGTGATCAAGTATATATTATTAATCCAAAAGAGCAATGGAATGATTGGACACCGGCAAGGAAACCATATAGACCAAATATAGCAGTAACCAAAACTACTGTATCACCAGCAATGAATTTACCAAGATTCAATGATAATCTTGAAGCATGGACAATATATGATGCTTTATGTGGCGTATTTATTAGTGATATAAATCTATCGGAAAATGAATGGGAAGGAACATTGTGGGATATCTTGGGTTTTAGTTATTCACAATTTAATAGTAATAATAATACAAGAATAACCAGAATAGATAATAATAATATTAATAGCTTATCATTAATAACTACAAATGCAGAAGTAGCGCAAGGTGATTCAAAAGTATATATACAGAATTTATGGGGCGCACCATTATATAATAATATGATTGGTGGTGGTGGTGCTATATTTTATGATGGTTCCGAATTGGTTAATTATTATCCAGAGATAAAACAAAAAACACAATCAGTTAAGATTGTTGCTGATAATGTACCCATTAGAATGATTCGTGGTTATTATACTATCAGAAGCAATATATTAGAAGATGCACCATTTGTTGGTGGTAAAGAAAATAATACAACAATGCCCATAATTGGTATCGTTAATAAAATTAATGGTGCCGGCGACTTTTATACTCAAGAAGAAAGCTCACTACAATTTACCGTTACTAGACCATTAAGACTAGCGTCTATAACTTGTAGCATCCATGATCCAGATGGCTCGTACGCCAAATGCTCTGAACAATCAACGGTATTGTTCAAAGTACAAAAACAAAAAAAAGTAACATATAATGTTATTGAACAAATTATTCAGGAGCAACAGCAGACCCAGGGTCGTGGGGCTCGGGATGCTCGACAATAACTTCATATCTTGCTCTATCATGATTTACTAAAAATTTATATTTATCTGGATGGCGTTCAATAAAATCATTTAATCTATTTTGTCGTTTATGTAGATTATACACCGACCGATAATTATGTAGATTTTTATTTTGATAATAATTATCTATTTTCTTTTTACGATATTCTGGATTGTTATGATATGCCTTCATTTGATTTGCTTTATTTTTGGCTTGAAACTCTGGATCATTTTTTAATCTATGATATCTGGCCTTTACTCGTTTTAAATTAGCAAGTTTATGTTTAGCTTCTTTATCGACATCGGTCTCTTTAATATGATTATCCATCTTTCTATAATATAATATATATTATAATCTTTATATATTTAAATTCAAATTAAATTTTTGATTTGCTCCAATTTATTTTTTAATTCATCTCTTTGACGTTTTAACAATTCAATCTCTATCATTAATTCATCTACTTGATGCTTAGCAAAATAAAGCTCTTCCCATTCCTTCATTGTCACATTAACTGTTACTCCATTCAATTCTGTCATTATAATATATATAATATCAATAATAATCTTTAATTATTATTATTTTAACTTAAACATTTTTTTATATTTATTAATATTAGTTTTAATATTAGTTGAATCGCCCCACAATATATAATATGATAAATGAGCGGGAGACATGTAAGTTGTCTTGGCTAAATTCTTTTTG
>Ga0181400_1000327_pt1 | contig 20346 bp, 23 predicted proteins | sample 23SPOviralmetaG_FD_130129 | JGI IMG/M metagenome (GOLD analysis project Ga0181400, IMG submission 130129) | Marine viral communities from the oligotrophic San Pedro Time Series (SPOT) site, San Pedro Channel, CA, USA - 23 SPOT_SRF_2011-06-22 | ecosystem: Environmental > Aquatic > Marine > Strait...
ACAAGAGTAGAGGAAAAGAATTTGTTTATGACTTTAATAATTTTAGTAAAACGGTATTCGGTGCTCCTATAAAAGAATCTTTAATAACTGAAGGTGGTGCTGGAGGTCATATGAATCATCCATATGATGCTTATGGTTTAACTTTCAATGATATGAAAGAAATTGTTTCTAGAGCATTAGAGGGACGTTTAGACATAGAACAAGAAGTAACAGAAAAGACTGATGGTCAGAATATTCAAGTAACATGGAAAAATGGAGAACCTGGATTTGCTCGTGGGGTGAAAACAGTTAGAAATCCAATGACAACATCAGAAATTATTGCTAGCTTCGAAGAAAAATATCAGAAAATAGTTGATGAAAGTGGTGCAGATGCTGCAGAAGGATATAAATCAGTAGTAGAAGCATATACCGAAACAGCTGCAGACTTAACAAGTGCTTTAAGTAAATTATCACCACGCACATTACAGTCTATATTTAAAAACGGCCGTGTTTTTGCTAACATGGAAATTATTTACCCATCTACTAAAAATATTATTGCGTATGAAACGGCAGTATTACAATTTCATAATTTGGTAGAATATGATGAATCAGGAAAAGTAGTGCAGACAGACTTAGCAGGTGGTACTACATTACAAAAAGTAATTCAAGATGCAAATGCACATTTACAAAAGACATTTTCATTTATACCTCCTAATAAAATGAAGCTAGGACAAATTGAAGATTTTGAAGATAAACAAAATGCATTCTTTGCTGAAATTGATAGTTTAAAAAATCAATTCGGACTAAAAGAAACAGATACCGTTTCTGAATATCATAAAGCATGGTGGAAAAATATAATACAAGAAAAGGCAGATCAACTAGGATATGATATAAACGATGAAATAATAGAGTTATTAACATACCGATGGGCATTTGGAGATAAATCTACTAGTATTACTAAAATTAAAAAATTGATTGACAACGATCAATTTGCTGAGTGGGTTTCTGCATTTGATAAAAAAGATTTTAAATTATATCGTAAACAAAATATACAACCATTTGAATCTATATTCTTAAGACTTGGAGCTGTTGTATTAAAAAACATTAAAAACTATCTTGCAGCAAATCCAAATGCAGCAGTTCAGGATATAAAACGAAGTATAGCAAACTTAACTAAACAATTACAAACATCAGACAATATTGAAACTATTAACAAATTAGAAACTGAGCTTAAGAAAATAGAACAAATTGGAGGCTTTGATACTATAGTTCCAATTGAAGGCATAGTATTCACATACGGAGGTAATACGTATAAACTAACAGGCTCATTTGCTCCAGTCAATCAAATACTAGGAGTGTTAAAATACGCAAGGTAATATTTATATTAAATAAACGGATAACACAATGGCAGAAAAACATAAAACAAAGTATAAATCACCAAAAGATTTAGAAAAATCAACAAAACCAAATACTCGTAAAGATATTAAAGATTATACCGGTGAGGAAGCTCATGGTATGGTTCCTAACTTGTCAAAAGGAGTACAGCCATTAGTAGTAAGAAAATATGCTACTGATGTTCTAGATGACGTTGAAAATATGGTTCCTAAAATTGTAGACCACATTTATAAAAAAGTTGAAGAAGGAGAATATTCTCCAGAACATGCTCGAAAAGTATTTGAAAAAATGCAATTAGCAGGAACTGAAGAATATATTAAAAAATTAGAACGAATTGATCATGTAGCTATTACTAACTCATTAGTGAAACCAGAAAATGAAGAAACTCTTAAAGAGTCAATATCAAAATTATCTGAAGAGCAAAAAGAGCAAGTAATTAGAAAATATGTTAGAAATAAAATTGCTAAAATATTAAGAGAAAGTTATGTATTCGAACAAGAAGATGCAACAGACGTAGTAGATACACCAGAACCTGCAGATGTAGACGTTGATACTCCAGACACAGATGCACCTGACGTAGATGCTCCTGACGTAGATGTACCAGAAGCAGACGTAGAAGTAGACGCAGATGCTGAAGCAGCAGTCGACTCCGATACATCGTCACCAGCACCAACATCTTTTTCAGGTGGCGGAGGTTCTAGTTCACCTAGTCCAACACCAACCCCAACATCAACTGATACTGCCGACACCACATCTGATACATCATCTACTGACACGGTTAATAAAATGAAAGCATCAGTTGATTCATTTGTAGCCGATATAAAATCAAAATTAGCAAATGCTACTCCATTGGAAGTTGCACCAGAAGTTGTGCAGCCAATTAAAGATTTAATGAAAGGCATGACTGCAAAAAAGTCTAAAGAATTTAAAAAAGCAATCGCAACAGCAATGAGAAATGCAGATATTAAATTACCATCTCCATCTCCATCAGACGATTATACTGAAAATTAAACATAAAAAGGTTATGGCAAAAACAAACAAGTTACAAAACATCAAAGCCGTTCAACAAATGATTGACGGTACTCACAAATTTCAAACAAAAAAGACTGTTGGATTTAGTGATGTTGATGCAACAAAAAAGAAAAATGAACATCATGAAATTGGAGATATCTGGGAAGATGTTGATGTTAATGGTAATATTACCATAGTAGAACAATTTGATGGATTTAGAACAAGAAAACCAAAAAATTCAGAAGTACTTAGTGAAGTTCGGGAAGAACTAAGATCATATGCTAAATGTCCAAAAGAGACATGTACTTGTGATACTAACTACTATCTTAATCAAAAAATGAGAGCAATTCATGGAATGTGTTTTGACTGTGTTATTGATATGGAACATGAACTCAAAAAAACTGATGAATTTGAGGACTATGCTAATAAAAAAATAGAAGCCAATGCATTAGCATGGTTAAAGAAAGCAGAGCAAGATGTTGATATGTTACGAGAAACATATACTAAAGCATCTCAATTAGTTATTAACGGTGAAGGCGAAACTGAAACATGGGCCGCAAAAATGACACCAGAAGAATTTGAAGAAAAAATCACAAAAGGATTTGAGTCATATAAAATAGACTTTTTAAATAAATTAAATAAAACAGTTACAGGAGAAACAAAATGAAAATTTGGAACACTATTAAATCATATGGTAAATGGATCATTGGTGGAATTATAGGATTATTAGCTCTAATTGCAGCAATTGGAAAATTACGTAATCGAAAAACAGTAGAAAAAATACAAGAAAAGATTGACGATAACACAAAAAAAATTGAACGTGTTAAAGGAAAAGAAGATCAAGTTAAAACACAAAAACGACAAGTAAAAAAAGAATTAACAGAATTAAAAGAAACTGTTAAAAAAACAAAAGCTACTAAAACAGCAAAACGTAGGCCTGGTCGTCCAAAGAAAACTACATCACAAGCAAAACATAATATTGTTTCGAAAACTAAGAGAAAACGATGAAACAATTAATACTTGTATTATTATTTCCAATAATTGGATTCGGTCAAACAGTAGTCGATACTTGTTTTACAGAACAACAAATACATGATATATCAGAAACTTTAGATGATTTATATTATAAAGATTCAGTTAATAATCAATTAATAAATCAACAAACAGATGTTATTGATAAACAAGATGAACTAATTAAATTAGATTCATTGCAATTAGTATATAAACAGCAACAAATTGATTTATTAGAAACTAACATAAATTTATATATCGAACAACAAAAAAATTACAACCTAAATGGTATAATAATAAAGTTGTTTGGTTCGGCGCCGGTATTCTTACAACAATACTAACTGGCAAATTTATTGTAGGAGTAATTCAATAATGTCACAGCCCAGCATAAAACAAATAATACAGCAACAATATCAAATGTGTGCTGCTGATCCAGTATTTTTTATGCGGCAATATTGTTATATACAACATCCTAAAAAAGGAAAAATTAAATTTAATTTATATCCATTTCAGGAAGATTCATTAACCAATTTACAAGACAATAGATATAGTGTTATTTTAAAATCTAGGCAGTTAGGTATATCAACTCTATCTGCTGGATTTGCACTATGGAGCATGTTATTTCAAGAAGACTTTAACGTGTTAGTTATTGCAACTACACAAGAAGTAGCAAAAAATCTTGTAACCAAAGTTAGGGTAATGCATGACAACTTACCTAGTTGGTTAAAAGGAACAATTGAAGCTGATAATAAATTATCGTTAAAATTTAAAAACGGATCACAAATAAAAGCAGTTTCTTCTGCGACAACAGGTGCACGTTCAGAAGCATTATCACTATTAATAATAGATGAAGCTGCGTTTATCCGAAATATCGAAGAAATATGGATAGCATCTCAAGCAACACTATCAACTGGTGGTGGGGCTATTGTATTATCTACTCCTAATGGTATAGGTAACTGGTTTCATAAAACATGGGTTGATGGAGAAACAAATCCACAAACAGAATGGAACAATATAAAGTTACATTGGACGGTGCATCCAGATCGAAATCAAGAATGGAGAGATAGACAAACACAATTATTAGGAGAACGTGGAGCAGCTCAGGAATGTGATTGTGATTTTGTTAGTTCAGGTCACACTGTAATTGATGGTAATATATTAGCAGAATATGAGGCTACATGTACTGATCCTATAGAAAAACGAGGACACGATCATGGTTATTGGGTTTGGGAATATCCTGATTACTCAAAAAATTACATGGTAATCGCAGATGTTGCCCGAGGCGATAGTGCCGACTGGTCCACGTTTCATGTAATTGAAGTAGAAACAATAACACAAGTAGCTGAATATAAAGGTAAGTTACCACCAAAAGATTTTGGAAACATGTTAGTTACAGTTGCTACTGAATGGAATAACGCATTACTAGCAATTGAAAATGCTAATATAGGTTGGGCTGCAATTCAACCAGCACTAGATAGAAATTATGAAAATTTATTTTACACATATAAAGATGATGGTTATGTCGATGTAGATGTCCAATTACAAAAAGGATATGATATGAAAGACAAATCAAAAATGGTACCTGGTGTATCTACTACTAGCAGAACACGACCATTAATGATATCAGCATTAGAAATGTATATGCGTGAAAAAACTCCAATAATACGAAGTAAACGACTCATACAAGAACTATTTGTCTTTCATTGGTTAAATGGCAAAGCTCAAGCACAAAGTGGTTATAATGACGATTTAACTATGGCATTTTGTATTGGGTTATGGTTGCGTGACACATCATTAAAATTACGACAACAAGGAATTGATCTAAACAAACGAGCATTATCTCAATTTCAAAAAACAGATAGTGTTATTTATACAGGTAAAAATAAACCTAGAGACTCTGGTTGGGATTGGAATAATGGTCAATCTGACGAAGGATTAACATGGTTATTGTAAAAAATGCTTGGATCTTAAAGTACTTATATTTATAATAAAAGAAAATACCATATGGCTTCTTTAAGAAAACGGTTAAGAAATCTATTCAGTACAAATATAATTGTGAAGAATGTTGGAAACAACAAACTACGCGTACTTGATACTAATAGATTACAATCAGACGGAAATTTAGCAAAGAGTAAAATTTCTGATAGATATACAAGATTGCATGGTGCTAATCGACATAAGATTGGCGGAATGAATGGCGGATATGATTCTAATTATTATATGCATCAAAATCGTATGCAGTTATATACTGATTACGAAATGATGGATAAAGATCCAATTATACATTCGGCATTAGACATATACTCAGATGAGTCTACATTGGAAGATCAATTTGGTGATATATTAACTATTAAAACCAATGATAGTAAAATACAAAAAATACTTTACAATCTATTCTATGATATATTGAATATTGATTTCAATATGTGGTCATGGATTCGTAACGTGACAAAATATGGAGATTTCTTTTTAAAATTAGATATTGCTGACGAGTTAGGAGTAATTAATGCTAGACCACTTTCTAGTTATGAGATCGAACGATATGAAGAATATAATAGTGATACCGGTGAATATGAAATAAAATTTAAACACTTATCAACTCACGAAGAGTGGTATGATAACTTTGAGATCGCTCACTTTAGATTATTATCTGATTCAAACTTCTTACCATATGGTCGTTCAATGTTAGAAGGAGCAAGGCAAGAATTCCAAAAACTAACAATGTTAGAAGATGCAATGCTTATTCACAGAATAATGCGAGCTCCAGAAAAACGTATTTTTAAAGTCGATATTGGAAATATTCCCCCAAATGAAGTAGACACATTCATGCAACAAATCATCGATAAGATGAAAAAAATACCACACGTAGATCAAAATACCGGAAACTATAATCTTAAGTTTAATCTTAATAATATGCTTGAAGATTACTTTTTGCCAGTTCGTGGAGGACAGTCGTCAACACAAATAGATACATTACCAGGTATGACTTGGACTGGTACTGAAGATATCGAATATGTAAAAAATAAAATGATGGCTGCTTTAAAAATACCTAAACCATTCTTAGGTTACAGTGAAGGGGTTGAAGGAAAAACATCATTGGCTTCTATGGATATTCGTTTTGCTAGAACAATTGAACGAATTCAAAAAATTATAACATCTGAACTTTATAAAATTGCAATCGTACATTTAGCATCACAAGGATATGAAGGTGAAGACTTAATTAATTTTGACTTAGCATTAACATCTCCATCTATTATATATGATCAGCAAAAAGTTGCATTAATGAATGAAAAGATACAACTTGCTAATACAATGAAAGACAGTAAATTAGTATCAGATAAATACATATATGAATACATATTTAATATGTCCGAAGAACAATGGTTACAAGAAAGAACCAATGTTATTGAAGATTTAAAATTACGTTTCCGTCAAAATCAAATTGAACAAGAAGGCAATGATCCAACTATAACAGGTGCATCATACGGAACACCACATGACTTAGCATCAATGCATATGAGCTCTGACGATGTTGAGGAAAAAGATAAAGGTGGTCGACCTAAAGAGGGAATCAAATCCGGACAGCACGCTAATGAATTTGGATGGGATCCAACTGGTAAGAAAACTTTAGATCAAGCATTTAATATAAAAAATCAAACAAATGCATTTCAGCCAGATGTACGTCAAAGAAAATTATCAATGACATCTGAACAGAAAAATGTTTTAAATTATTTTAAGAATCAAAAAAGACAAAAAATCATAGCAGAAACAATAAATCCTGAAACAAAAGACACAGATTCAGGAACAATGTTAGATGAAAACAATATTTTATAAATTTGTCCATATTTATTAATAAATAAAACTACTGGCACCAGTATGAAAAAATTGAAACATTCGAAATATAAAAACACCGGTATCTTATTTGAGATGCTTGTAAGGAAACTTACATCAGAAACAATGTCATCTGATAAAACAGTAACAATTGATATTATTAAAAAATATTTCGGTAAAAATACAGAACTATCAAAAGAACTTAATTTATATAATTCACTAATTAAAGAACAACATAAATCTGAAGCAAGAGCATTAGAATTTATGCGAACTATTAGAGAATCATATAGCCGACTCAACCAGAGCACATTAAAAAGACAACGATATAATCTAGTTAAAGAAATATCTGAAAATTTTATATTTGAGCGTGTTTCTAAAATACATATTAATAATTACAAAGCATTAGCATCAATATACATGTTGTTTGAATATAAAGATTCTGATAATCCTAAAAAATTAATGGAATGTAAAAATGCTGTATTAGAGCACACATTAATAGAACGAAAATCAGAAACACAAAAAGATATTGTTATTGAAGAATTCTCTAAACAAGAAAAAGATACACGTCTATTAACATATAAGTTAATGATTGATAAATTTAACGAAAAATATTCAGGATTGTCAGAATCTCAGAAACAATTGTTAAATAAATATATTACTAATGTTAATGATACCGAAGCATTAAAAGAATATATATCCGATATAATACCATCATTAAAAAATAAATTAGCAGAACATTCTAAACACATAACAGACAAAGTAACACAAATTAAGGTCACACGACTCTCAGAGATGCTTTGTAATGTTGAAACTATGAAACGTTTAAATGAGTCCCATATCGTATCATTAATGCGTTATATGGACTTAATTGACGAATTAAATAGGATACAATAATGAAATCATTTTTAAAACAAATAGAAGAAAGCTTTCAGTCACTCGATGAAAAAAAAGCAAAACCAGATTTTTTAGATTTAGATAACGACGGTGATACTGAAGAGTCAATGAAAAAAGCAGCAAAAGAAAAAAATGAAGCTGCTAAGCCTGATTATTTAGATTTTGACAATGATGGCGATACTGAAGAGTCAATGAAGAAAGCATTAAGCGATAAAGATGAAGATGAGTTAGAAGAAATTTCTACATCTGCAGGAGCTGGGGCATATATGACGCCTAAAGCATTTGGTAAAGCTGATGATGACACTGTTGAAGCATTAGGATATAAAAGAGTCCAGGAAGCAATGGATAATAAATATGAGCGTCTTATCGAAGGCTATAAAACATTTGCATTGAGTGATCCTAAAATGAGTCCTGCTAAAAAAGTAAATGAATCTATTAAAAATGTAGCTAAACAATTGAAAGAAATTGAAGAAACTATTAAATATACTAGTCGATTAAAAACAGAATCAGGAATATCACATTCTGGATTTGGTCCTAGTACTAGCAAGGCATTAGGAAAAATATCAGAGCGATTAATTAAAATATCAGAGCGAGTTAGATCATTAGGAGAATAAAATGTCAAAATTAATATTAGAAGACTTCATGCAATTTAAACCAGTTGGTTCACTTAATGAATCAAACGGAGCAAAATACGGCATACCAGGAGGATTCGTAGTGCAAGGCGTTTTACAGAGAGCTGGTGCTAAAAATCAAAACGGCAGAGTATATCCTAAAAATATTTTAATGCGTGAATGTCAACGATATCAACGTGAGTATATAGATCAGAATAGAGCATTAGGTGAACTAGATCATCCAGAATCTAGCGTTGTGAATTTAAATAATGTATCTCATAATGTTTTAAAAATATGGTGGGATGGCGATGATCTAAAAGGAACCGTTCAAGTATTAGATACTCCATCTGGTAAAATATTAAAGTCATTATTTAAAGAAGGCATCACATTAGGTATTTCTAGTAGAGGATTGGGTAGTGTAAAAGAACTTAGAAATGAAGGCGTAGTAGAAGTGCAGGATGACTTTGAATTGATTTGTTGGGACTTTGTCTCAAATCCATCTACCCATGGAGCATTTATGGGAGTAATGAAAGAATCAGTTGAGAAAGGTATAACTAATAAATATAAAACGGTTAATGACATAATCACATCAATATTATGTGAAGATGGTAAATGTAGGATATAAAATGAAATTTGAAAATAAAAATTTAACAGCGTTGCGTGATCTATTAAATGAAGACAAACAAACAGTGTTTAGTGAAGGACCTGCACCATTAACTAATGAACAAAAACAGCAATTTGCAGAAGCAGTAAAAACATTTTCGCAGATGGGTGAGTCTGTATATAGTAATGGTAAATTAAAAGAGATTGTAGAACGTATCTCTAGTATAGTTGAAACTGCTTCACAACTTGTTACTGAAAAAGAAGATTTAGTTGACAAAGTATCTGCTAGTAGACACATGAAAGAAGTATCTGGAGCACTTAAGGCATTTCAATCATCTGCAAATGAAGTAATGATTCAAGAACGTAGAATGGAAGCTGCATTTGAAGATATAGCTCAAGGTATTCAAAAATATTTTGAAGTAGGATAATTTGGAGATTTAACTAATTATTTATATAATATAAGAGAATGATAATGAGTAAGTTTAAAAACATGTATAAAGAGTTTTTTGGTTTAAAAGAACAAACTAATTCAAAGATACCAAATCCAAAAGAAATCGAAGATGCAACTAATGCAATTGAAGATTTAGGCGACGCAATGAAAGATGCCGGATTAGCTGAATCAGAATTAGAAGAAGCTCAACTAGTTAATAACTTATCTGATTACAATGGACATGTTATATATCAATTAAGAGACCCACAAGAAGCTAACGCAGTTGCAAAGGATATTCAACGTTGGACTACTAAAAAAGGCTTTACTATTATATCACATGAAAAGTCAAAGTCAGGCCGTACGGGATATTTTTATTTTAGATTAGGAGAAGATCCGGGAACAGAATCACAAAAGATTCAAGGCTACTTTGCTCAATTACCAGAACTTTTAAAGTTTGCTTTTAAAGCACCTAAGAGTAAAGAGTCTAAAAAAATGAAACAAAGAAAATTTTAAAACAAGTTATATGAGTAGAAACCAAAAGTACCACAAAAGCATAGTACCAGGAAATGCAAATGCTGTTTCCGTAACAGGTAAAGACGATAGAGATCTTGCATTTGCTTTAAAGAATTTTAAACGCAAAATAAAGAATTCTGGAATATTAGAACATATTAAAGAAAATCGTACGTTTTTAAAGCCTAGTGTAAAACACCGAGCAAAAATGATTAAAGCAAAGTATATACAAAAAATTAAAGATATGCATCGAGACGATTAAGCATATTATATTATATATTATAAGGTCCTAGCAGAAATGTTAGGACTTTTTTACTGTTTTTTAAGTAGCCTTATATTTATTAAGGAAATACGCTATCTCTATATAGTGTCTATAAAAAACAAATTCTATTAAGATTTCAAATAATCTTATTTCCAAAAAACAAATTTAAGGAGAAAACAAATGGCAAAATCAGATTTGCTAAAAGAAGCAATTGCTGACGCAAAAGCGGTTAAAGAAACTGCATTAGCTAATGCAAAGATTGCTCTTCAAGAAGCTTTTCAACCTAGAATCAAAAGCATGCTCGAAAACGAACTAATGAATGAATTAGAAGATGAAGACATGGTAGATGGTGAAGAGGTAGAAATGGGTATGGATGACATGGATGACATGGATATGGATTCAGACATGGCTGACGAAACTCCAGATATGGTTGGTGTTGCTGTCGATTTAGACAATGACGGTGATTATGATCTAGAGGGTGAAATTGGTATGGATGATGAAGAAGACATGGATGATATGCTTCCAGCTGAAACAGACGACGTGTCACCAGAAATGGAAATGACTGACGACATGGCTGACGACATGAATGATGACGACATGGATCTTGAAGAAATCATTAGAGAGCTTGAAGAAGATTTAGATTCAGATGCAGCTGCTGCAGGTATCGACGAAGAAGACGTTGAAGAAGGTATGTACGAAGGTATGTATGAAGAAGAAGACGTTGAAGAAGGTATGTATGAATCTAATAATTCAATTGAAGAACTCATTGAGGCAATCTTAGCAGAAGAAGAAGAAGAAGAAGAAGAAGAAGTAATTGGTGAGATGGCTCATGCTAAAGATGAGGCAAAAGATGAAGAAATGAAAGAAGAGCTTGAAGAAGCTTATAAAACAGTATCGCATCTTAAATCAGTTATTAATGAAGTTAATCTTTTAAATGCAAAACTTCTTTACACAAACAAATTGTTCCGAAATTTTGAGTTGAGCGAATCACAAAAAATGAAAGTGATTGAAAACTTTGACAGAGCAGCTAATACAAGAGAAGCAAAACTAGTATTTAGTACTTTAGCAGAATCATTCCAAACGCGTAAAGCAGGAAAGAAAATTGTTAAAGAATCAAAATCAATGGCATCTCGTCCAGTAGCTACTACTGCTCCAAGCAAACAAACAACTCAGGTATTAACTGAAGGCTTCGAACAAGCCAACCGTTGGAAGAAACTAGCGGGTTTAAAGTAATTTAATTTTAAAAAAAAGAAAAAGGAAAAGAAAAATGAGTCTTAATTCATTATTACAAAGTCCAGACGCTTCTCAAAGAACAGCTGTGAAAGCACACGTTTCTAAATGGGAAAAAACAGGTCTTTTAGAAGGTCTCTCAAACGAGACAGAAAAAGCCGGAATGGCTACATTGCTTGAAAACCAAGCAAGACAATTAGTAAAAGAATCATCTGCTACAGGTACAGCAGCAGGTTCTGAGGAATGGGCAGGAGTTGCTCTTCCATTGGTACGAAGAATCTTTGCTGAATTTGCAGCTAAAGAATTTGTATCTGTACAACCAATGAACTTGCCATCAGGTCTAGTATTTTACTTAGACTTTAAATATGGTACAGCTCAACCAGGATTTGACGATGATAACGCAGAAGGTGATGGACACCCATTCGGTTCTCCAGAAGCTGACGATTCAATGTTTGGTGTAACTAATACAACAGGTGACCCATCAGGTGGTCTTTACGGTGCTGGTCGTTTTGGATATTCAATCCCTAGCGTAACAGGCGTTAAAGCAACAGTTTCAGCTGGTGCATCTACTGGTTCAAATGCAGGTGGCGGAGCTTCTGCTGCAGCAGCAACAAGTGCATCATTAAACTTCGATTCACTTTACACTGCAAATTCAGGACAGTATTTTAATTTAACAGTACCAGTACCAACAGATGCTGATCCATTAGCTGTTAGAGCATTTACATTGATTTCTGGATCTACAGAAATTATTCCTGTACAAGCATTTTCAACGATTGACGCTAACTTTACTGCATCATTTGTTGTAACTGCATCACAAGCAGATCTTATCCAAAATGCAATTACTGGAAATGAATTAAATATCAATTATAGCAAAGCACCAACGGATACAACTAGAGGTGACTTTGAAGATAAAGATCCATTTAAAGGATCAGGAACATCTGGTATTAATGATGGTACTGATATTGATATTCCAGAAGTTAATTTGGAACTTCAGTCTGAGCCAATCGTTGCTAAGACAAGAAAACTAAAAGCTGTTTGGACTCCTGAGTTTGCTCAAGATCTTAACGCTTACCACTCAATCGATGCTGAAGCAGAATTGACTTCAATGTTGTCTGAGTATGTATCAATGGAAATTGATTTAGAGATTCTTGATATGTTGATTTCTTCTGCTCCAACTACTGAGTATTGGTCAGCAGTAAACAATGAGTTCTGGAACGGTACATCATTCGACGCTGCAGCTGCAGTTGGCGCTGGTGGGTTCTATAACACTCAAGGCGGATGGTTCCAAACTCTTGGTACTAAACTGCAAAAAGTTTCAAATAAAATTCATCAAAAAACATTGCGTGGCGGTGCTAACTTCTTAGTAACATCTCCAGCAGTGGCAACTATCCTAGAATCTATTCCTGGATTTGCTGCAGACACAGATGGAAATAAAATGGAATTTGCAGCTGGTGTACAAAAGATTGGTGCAATCAATAATCGTTACACAGTTTACAAAAACCCATACATGAAAGAGAATGTAATCCTAATGGGATTCAGAGGAGCACAATTCCTTGAGACTGGAGCAGTTTTCTCTCCATATGTACCTCTTATCATGACTCCATTGGTATACGATCCGGTAAACTTCACTCCACGTAAAGGTGTTATGACACGTTACGCGAAGAAAGTAGTTCGTCCAGAATTCTACGGAAAAGTATATGTCAAAGGATTAGAGACTCTTTAGTATTTAAATAGTTAAACACTTTTTGATTTAAAGAATTAATAATTGAGTTTAAAGGGGGTGGCTTCGGTCATCCCCTTTTTTACTGTTTTTGATATTTATATAAAAAAGAAATAATATGGCAGTTCCAAGAATAAAATACGAAATGTTTGCCGATATTCGATATGAAGGTAGGCTAGTAGATGTATTAGACCGTATACGAGCTATACGTTTAGTTTTAATGGTACATATAGAAAAAGACTTAGGGCCAAAAAAAGAATTAATTAAAATTAAAATTCTAAGTCCGTATCCACCAAAACAAACATTTGACGCAATTCGACAAATTTGTTTAGGCAAGATAGAAACATTAACAGATCTATCTTACAGACAATCAACACTCACAAAATTAAGTTAATAAAGGTTATAAAAATGCCAACACCAAATCGGGTCAAAACCCCTCCAAAAAATAGTATTAAATTTTCTATATCATTATCAGCAGAACAAAAACAAGCAAAAGCTGAAATATTAGCAACGCCTTTTAATTTTATATTAGGTAAAGCTGGTAGTGGTAAAACATTATTAGCAGTACAAGTAGCGTTAGACAAATATTTTAAACGTGAAATAGATAAGATTATAATTACTCGACCAACAGTATCAACAGAAGACAATGGATTTTTACCAGGTTCATTAGAAGAAAAAATGAGCGAATGGTTAGTTCCAATCAGAAGTAATATGCGAAAGGTATATAATAAACCAGATCTATTAGAAAAAATGGAAAAAGAAGAAAATATCGAATTGGTTTCTCTAGCACACTTTAGAGGACGTACTTTTGATAATTCCATATGTATTGTAGATGAGTTTCAGAACTTAACTAAACAACAATTACAAATGGTATTGAGTAGATTAGGGAAGGGGTCTACTATGATATTATGCGGAGATCGGTATCAAATTGATTTAAAATTTAAAAATGATTCGGCAATCCATGATGTTCCAAAAATCAAAGAATCACGCTACGTAAATGAAACTATTTTAACAGATAATCATCGACATGAATCTTTAGAAGAGATTTTGAACCTTCTAAATGAAAAGTATTGATATTTATTATAAAGGATATTAATGGACTACTCAGAAAATAAACCAATATGGCCCGGAAGCTCTTCATTTAGCCCCGGAAAAACTCCATTTGGTTTCTTTGATACTGATACATCATTCCAATCAGAAGCTGACAGTTTTGCACAATTTGCTGCAAATAACGTTGGGTATCCAATTATGGATGTTGAATTAATAGATATAAATTTTTATACAGCTTTTGAATCTGCTGTTATTGAATATTCTAATCAAGTAAATCAAATTAATATTGTTAATAATTTAATAAATACATTAGGTGTTGAAACCGGATCTGATTTTTTAACTAATGACGGATTTACCGGAGCATTAGTAGGGGGCAATTTAAGCTACATAACCAGACTATCAAAAGCATATGGTACAGAAGCAGATTCAGGTGGTGATCTGCGTTGGTATAGTGCATCAATTGATGTTGTAGACGGCAAACAAACATATAGTATTAGAGATGCTGTATCTGCGTCATTAGGAGTAGATATAACAGATAATAACGGCGTTGAGATACGTAGAGTACTTCATGCGCCACCTCCCGCAATTGTTAGATACTTTGATCCATTTGTAGGAACAGGTATGGGTTCACAAAACATGATGGATGCATTTGACTTTGGTGGATTTTCTCCTAGTGTAAACTTTATGATGATGCCATTACATATGGATTTGTTCCGTATACAGGGTATTGAGTTTAATGATCGTATACGTAAATCAGCATTTTCTTTTGAGATTCATGGAGATGACATTAAATTATATCCAGTACCTGGTACTCAGGGAACAATATCTACTCCATTTTATGATAAGGTTTGGTTTGAATTTATATATGAAAAAGATAAAACTAACAGCGGTGTGTTATTTGGGAATAGCGCACTTCTAAACGGGGTAGTGTCAGACGCATCTAATATACCATATTCATATCAAAAATACGCTAACATTAATGATATGGGCCGTAGTTGGATATATAGATATGCATCTGCCATTGTGAAAGAGACATTGGGATATGTACGTAATAAATATTCGTCAGTTCCAATACCAAATGGAGAAGTAACCTTAAATGGTAGTGATTTAGTGACACAAGGACAGTCTGAAAAAGAAGCATTGATAACACAACTTAGAGAATTTTTAGACAAGTTAACTAAAGAACAGATGTTAACAAGGCAAAACACAGAAGCAACACAACAAATGGAAATATTAGGAAAAGTTCCATTAAAAATATATGTAGGATAGGAGGTAGATTATGGCATTGTTTGGAGGTCAGAGGGATGCTAAATTTTTAGCTTCAATTAATTCAGAACTAATAAACGCTGTCATTGATACAGAAATTGAATTTTATAAACTTGTTGTTGAGTCATCGAATTCGAATTTATACGGTGAGTCTGAATCTAAATCATATTATGACTCTATATTGATTCCATGTCTAATTACTAAAGACGATAAAAATTCTAGTATGGATGATTATGGACATACATATACTCGTACTTCTAAATTTGCTATCGCTCGAGACATTCTAGTAAAAGCAGACTTTTATCCAGAAGTGGGTGATATTGTTTTTTGGGATAATGAATATTTTGAATTAGACAACGTAGATTCTAATCAATATTTTGTAGGTAAAAATCCTGAAACATGGCCTAATGGAACAGATCATGGATATAGTGTGTCAGTAGTTGTTGATGCACATGCAACTAGACAAACGCCGCAAGGTATTTTAGATATGCGTTTTGGTGGTAATAATAATTCACCTGCATATAAAGGAGATTAATGCCAAAGTATAATAGAAAAAATATCGATCGAAAAACAAATAAACCAAATCCAGATAGAACAGATGGATTAGGAGCTGATCCAATCTTAAATAGATCGGAACAGACACGTCGTGATGATGATGTAATTCGAAGTGCTTCTCGTACTATATATGATATTGATTATGCTGTAAAATGGTATATTGAAAATGAAATTGAACCTCAAATTACAGCAAATAAAAATTTAATATCAGTTCCTACTATTTTTGCTAATGGTGAAAAGTGGGATAATGTTCGTAGACTAGGATATATACGAGACGAAAAAGGAATGTTACAATCTCCTTTATTAATGCTTAAACGAAATTCAATGTCAGAACGTGACAACAGAAAAGGTTTAGATGTTAATAGAAAGTTAACTGATAATCGTTTAATTTATCGATCTAAATATAATAGTAGAAATAGATATGAAGATGAACTATTTCCTATACCAACAAATCCTAAACAGAAATCACAAAAAGTATATGTAGTAGACGTTCCCAAATATGTTACTATTGAATATGACTTGATGCTCTGGTGTGATTTTACTACACAAATGAATGAATTGGTAGATCAAATATTACCATATGGTAGATTTGCTTGGGGAAATGAACAAAATCGGTATGAAACTATAATTGGAAATGTAAGTTTCGAAACGGTTAATACGGTAGGAGAAGATCGATTAGTTAGAGCCACAATACCATTAACAGTACATGGAACATTGTTATCAGAACACGAAACTAAAATATCTACGCTGAAAAAAATGTATTCAGTAAAAAAATTAGTATTTCAAACAGTTGTTGATATTGATAGTAATATATTTGAAACAACAAAAATTCCTACTCAATTATTAAATTCATCACAAACTATTGTAGGTGGCGGCACTGTAATTGTTAACGGCGCCGGCGGTAGTCGTACGACAATAGATGGTAATGTATTAACATATTTAACTACATTAACAGATAAAACTGCAACATATGTATCTGCTACTACGGTAACAGTAAACGCAAAACCAGGAATTAATCCAACCAATCTACAATTTGCAAATGTAAATGAGTTTGACATATATGTTAATGGACAATATATTGATAGTAGTGGATACACCTGGACGCCAAATGATGCTACAATTCAAACAATAGTATTTGATACTAATGTATTGGGTTATGATATTATAGATACCGATGCAATTATTATTAATGGGAGATGGCAATAATGGCTAGACAGATTCGACCGGGACAAATACAAACGGGGTCTTTATATAATATATCCTCATCATTTGCAGTAACTGCCTCCCATGCATTAAATTCAACATCACCGTTTCCGTTTATTGGAGATGCTAAAATAACTGGATCTTTAGATATTAATGGAACAAGTGGAGATATATTTCTTATTAAATCATCCAGCGTCGAAGTATTAACAGTTAAAGAATCCGGAGCTGTTACAATTACTAATGATGCACCAACAATGTTTTTAATCAGAGATACATCATTTGCTCCCATATTAGCAGTATCAGAAAGTGGTGTAGTTATATTTGCAACTCAATCACAAGAACTAACAACAACAGCACCACATGGTGCAATATATTTTACATCATCTAGTTTATTTGTAGGACTAGATTAATTTAAGTACACATATATTTATATAAAAGAAATAGGAAATACGAATGGCAAATTGGAAAAAGGTTATAGTCTCAGGCTCAGCTGCTGATTTAGCATCATTATCATTAGGCACAGCTTTACCGGTTGGATCAGGTGGTACTGGTGCAACATCTTTAACAGATGGTGGAATATTATTAGGTAGCGGAACTGGTGCTGTAACAGCAACTTCAGTATTAACAAATGGTCAACTATTAATTGGAGACGGTACTGGAGATCCTGCTATAGCAACAATCACAGCAGGATCAGGTATTAATGTTACGAACGGAGCTGGATCTATTACTATTACATCAACTGCGGGAGGCGGAACTGTAACTAATGTAGCAACAGCAGGAAGTGTAAATGGTTTAACTTTAACCGGCGGAGCTATCACAACAACTGGTACTATAACATTAGGCGGTACATTAGCAAATGTAGCTAACTCAGCTTTATCAAACAGCACAATTAGTGGAAAAGCTTTGGGAACCGATCTAGATGATCTTACTATAGGAGCTGGTTTAGCAGCATCTTCGGCATACAACGGAGGAACAGCCCGAACAGCCGCAGTTGGAGCAGGTACTCACATCACAGTTAACACTAATGACGTTGCAGTTAATACCACTACATTAATATCCGCAATTTCAGGATCTATAATAGATACGATTGCTGGAGATGTAAACGTTGACACCAATGGTGTTTCAACCATCCAAGCAACTGCCGTAGAAGGTAGTATGTTAAATACTAATACTGCCGATACATCTACAATTGAAGTATCAAGTAACACATTATCTGTTCTTAAAGTGCCAAATGCATTGACAGTAGATAATGCTACCATACAATTAAATACCGGAACTACATTTGATGGCGCTGGTGCAAGAACAATTAGTGTTAAAGACGGAGGAATTGATGCCGATGCATTAGCATCTGCAGTAGCAGGAACTGGTCTTTCCGGAGGCGGCGGATCAGCATTATCTGTTGATTACGGTTCAAGTGCAGGGGATGCAGTACAAGGTAACACAACTATCACACTAACTCAAACGTCTGGTGAAATTGATATTACAGGTACCGCAGCACAAGCATTAGGAGGAGCTCCTTCTTATACTATAGGTCTCGCTGATACGATTACTGGTAATAGAACATTCTCAAACAATGTTAATATATCAGGAGATTTACTAGTTAATGGAACTGCATCATTTCAAAATACTACTAATTTACAAGTAAAAGATAGATTTGTATTGTTTGCTTCTGGATCGGGCGGAACAGGTGATGGTGGTATTGTTGTGCAACAAGCAACGCAAAACGTTGGTGAGTTATTTGGATATGACTCTGGTGCATTACGTTGGGGAGTAACAAGTAGCTTCGCAGCAGATAGTGCAGCATATACACCAGACGCATTTATGTCGGCAGTAACAACTCTATCAAGTACTAATCCAAACACATCAGGACCAGCAGCTAGATATAATAAATCAGGTAATATATATGTATCATCTGGGGATTCTAGCATTTGGATATATGCATAATATTTTATATATTATAAAAAAAGTTACAAGTAAATATATTATGGGGTTTAAAGCATCTAATACAATTATCAAAAAAGAAACTAACACAAAATCCCACACTGATATTAATTTAAATGAAACAGAAATTGTGACGTTGCTTTCTTTGGTAAAGCGATCAACGTTTAGTGGAGAAGATATCGAATCACTGTATAATCTCGTATTAAAATTACAACAACAATATGTAAATATTAAAAAATAAATAGTTATGATATTATTCTCGATTGAAAATTTGTCTATAGAAGAAATTGCAGCAATGCGACAATCATTAAATGTAATTGATATAAAAGGGTCATCAGCTCAATTTATTTCTACACTTCAAAATAAACTTGATAATGAAATAAGTTCAGCACAACAAATATTAAAGCATGAAGAAGAAAAAAAATCTCTAGGTATCAAAGAAATCGAAAAAGCTCAACCTGCAAAGAAATCAACCCGTAAAACTAAATCATAACATATTTATATTAAATTAATAGTTGTTCGGCCGAAAGGAAGTAGGCACACGCACGGCATAAGTGTATGTAACTAACCAACAACATGAAGGAAATATAATATGCCAAATTGGAAAAAAGTTATCATATCTGGTAGTAACGCTACCTTAAATAATCTAGACGTATCGACTGATATAACAGCATCTGGCAACGTAAAAGTAGCAGGAGATGTAGCTGGTAATGTCTTTAGAGTTAATCAAAGAATAGCAGTAAACGATCAATCTGGTGCAATGACATTTGGATTTGATAACACCTATCCTATCCAACTAGGAAAGTCAACTAATCCTATCACCTTAAAAGGTGACGTAACAGCA
>Ga0181400_1000330_pt1 | contig 20261 bp, 19 predicted proteins | sample 23SPOviralmetaG_FD_130129 | JGI IMG/M metagenome (GOLD analysis project Ga0181400, IMG submission 130129) | Marine viral communities from the oligotrophic San Pedro Time Series (SPOT) site, San Pedro Channel, CA, USA - 23 SPOT_SRF_2011-06-22 | ecosystem: Environmental > Aquatic > Marine > Strait...
GAGCCTTGTCTATCTTATCCCGCATCATCTAGGTCTTAGATAGTTGTGTTCCAAAATCCACGGTATAATTAGGTTCTCGACGCACCTTACATACGCCTCCTCCTCATTACGCTCCATGTATGCGATACCCGTTATTCGGAATATCATATGCGACACCTCGTGTATGAGCGTGAGCCAGTGTTGCTTCGGGTCATCTATGCACTTCAGAGATAGAAAGATGGTGAGCTGGTCATTGTCACACAGACCCCACTCCTCTATATCTGAATACCGAACCTTGATCCATTTACCCAGAACCTTGATTCGTTTGACCTTGCTGCCCTTCTCAAGTTCTTTCTTCATCCGTCATCGTGATAAAGCAAGGTGTTGATTCGCCGAGCCATGCACCTATCTGGTTAAACTCGAAGAACTCTTCCGCCTCCTCGTAGTCCATTCCGTCCTTCATATGTGCCTTGATAACTTTGTCACGGTCGTAACACACGATAGGTGGCTGCCCAAATCGCTCTACTACACCTACGATGCACTCGTCATACCCATCCATAATGAGCATGTCCTCTGTAATTTCATCTTCTAATATCATGACTTTTTGTTGTAAGGGCTAATTGGTGCTTCGCCTCGGTCTTCGAGTGTGCGTTGCAATAGTGCTAATGCCCGCCACGCAACTTTCGCTGCATGTAGAATACCATCATCATCGAGCTGGTCATACTGCATCAGGTGTCTTACTAGGCAGTCCGACTCATCGGTAGACTTCTCCCTCGCCCAATGGAGCGGTTCACCTGCGTTGTGTTGGTCGTTTCCTGTCTTACTACACTTAGCTACCAGCCACAGTGCATCTGGGAAGTAGTTAAGCACTCCACTAAATATAGGCGCTTGCTTCCGTTCGTAACCCTTGTTAAAGCCTCCTTCGTCCTGTAGATAAGGCTTCGAGTCGCCTTCACCGACCCCTATACTGGACCATCCTTGTTTTTGTTTATCGCTCATTGTTCTTTTTAGCTTTGCGTTTTAGGTAGTATTCATGCTGGTACTTCTTCTGTTTAGCTACAAAATCAGGGTCCTTAAGTCTTTTCTCAGCTCTCTCTTGTAGGATTATTTCCCTTTTAGCATAATATCGCTCTTTGGCATACCTCAATCTAGCGCGTCTATTCTTCTGGTAATACAGCCGCTTCTTCTTGAGGGTCGCTTCTGGTGTTTTCTTATCGGGCATGACTTAGATTACCCGCCACCACACTTGTGTCAAGTCTTTGTGATGTCCATTAATTTTTTCATATGCGTGTATATATACACTCGCGCGACCCGCAAAAAACCCGCACACCCCCCGTGGCGTCCCACAACTTCGCACTATAATACTAATGCTTGGTAGTAAGTCCTTGATCCTGAGACAGTTACCAGAATAGGGCTGTGGAACAATCGACATACACTATAGAAGGGGGCAGGAATCGGGGTTGAATGGATACTAACCGTGATACCGTATCACAGGGTAGTGTCTCCTCCATGTGGAAGTGTAAGGAGGAGAATTGAGCCCCTTACCTAACTAACTAAACTATACACTATTATTATGTCTACTTATAACCAAGCAACGTCCGCACTCCGCAAACAGTCAGAAACCTTCGCCTCTTCTATTGGCATAGGTTGCAAGCAGATCGGATTGCTCAGAGCCCTCGCTGTCATCACCCATCCTAGTTATGACGATGACTACCCTATCGCCTCGGCTGATGCCACTACTACTACCATTGAAGGTCTCCAAGCTGGGGGCATGAATAAAGAAGGAGCCAAAAATCTGACCCGCAATGCTTGCAAGGTCGAGAGCCTAGCTATCCTTGTTCATACCATTGGACTGTCACAAGAGATCTTCACCGCCATTCCCACCAATGACGCCAAGAAGGCTTTCAAGGTGATTGATGAGGAGAATGTCGAGGAGGCTAATGCCCTCACCCTCACCAAGGCTGGGAATCTCACCAAGGCGTCCAAAGCATGGCTCGGGCTCCTCCCCTCCGAGGCTGACAAGGACGGTGACGGTGACGGTGACGGTGACGGTGACGGTGACAATGATCCTAAGGTTGACCCTGCCGAGCTACTCAAGAAGGCGATCACCCAGATCACCAATGCCGAGAATGCCATCAACAAGCTCGAAGGTCATAACGTCGAAAAGCAAGATGCCCTCATCGCCCTCTCTAAGATGATCGACCGAGTGCAACTTTAATCCCGAGCCCTTAACCATGAGCCCCGTGACCGTGATACGGTATCACGGGGTTCACTACCACTACCACCAGAATAATGAGTAAGATCATCACCAAGAGCTCCGCGCGTCCCATCCTCGAACGCATGACCACCGTTCTACAATTTAAGAATTGGACGGGTCTTAGTATCCAAGAGCTGATCGAGGCGGGACGTCTCGTGACGTTCGCTGACATTGATACCATCACAAGCGACATATTTCCCGCCAACTCAGTCGAGGAGATTATGATCAACCGAGACATTGCGCGTCGCATTTGTGTCCGATTCGACATTCCCCACAATCTGTAACCATATACCTCGTGATACCGTGATACGGTATCACGGGGTTCACTACTACCACTACCACCCATGAAGCAATTCCTATTCCTTGTCGCAGAGTTTCTCCTAGCATCCGCCCTGTGCGCGATGTTCGTCATCCTCTACGTGCTCATCGTCCCTACTTACTAATCCCGTGATACCGTATCACACCCAACCTATACCATTACCCATGAAACCTATTATCCTACCCGATCATATCCGACGCCCCAGCGGAAGCTGTAAGACCATATGTGTCACCGCTTGTCTCACCGCGCTCGGCATACCAGTTGACGCCTTCCAATCCACAAGCACCCGCAAGAATGTGACTGCATACCACGGTGTGATCCGACGCCATGGCTTTGCCCTCCGCTCGCGCAAATCATCCATTCCCCGCAATGCCTCAGTCGGCAGGGCACGTCGCGTCATCGCCTCATTCAATGATCCTATCGGCACGGTGTATATTGTCCGAGTCCAAGGGCACTTGCTCCTAGTCGATGACCGCGGGGCTACCATTGTGGACACTGCACCCCGCCAACGTGACCGACGTCAAGTGGTAGAGATCCATGCCGTATGGTCTAAGTAATCTACCGTGATACCGTATCACACCTAACCCAAAAACAACTACAATTATGAAACGTAAAGCAAGATACTTCATCAAGACAAAAGCAGGTGAGATGCTATGCCGTGACGGCAAGCTCCGAGACTTCGTCTGGTTCGGCACAGTCAAGTCTGCCCTCAAGATCTACCGATCTGAGGGTTGGGCAATCAAAGCAGCAAGCAAGATTGTATCACATCAAGATGATTACTTCATCACCTCTGCTACTGTCATGTATGCATATGATGGCGAGACCATCAGCAACCGAGGCGAGATCATAAAGCACAAGCTCACAGTATAGCCGTGATACCGTATCACACCCAAACTAAACCAATAAGAAAAGACTTGACTTAACTCAAGTAACGTGTATTCTAATAGCACAAACCAAAACACTACCGTGATAAAAACAAGAACACTAAAAGAAATCAAAGCCGAGATCAAATCACTTGGCTACAAGTTCCAATCCATCCTTGGCTTTGGCAACAATAGCAAGACCATTAAGTCTGACCTAGCTGGTGACTACCTCACTGCTATCGCCTACCTCCAACCTAACTATGCAACCTGCTCATTCAGCAAGATGGCAAAGTGTGATGTCGCTTGCCTCAATACAGCTGGTCGAGGTGCCATGAACAACGTGCAACTTGTCCGACACGACAGAACCAAGTGCTACTATAAACACCCCGAACTATTCATGGAGCTACTGCACGTCGAGATCAATCAGCACATACGAAGATGCAAAAAGCATTTCCGTATGCCAGCCATCCGACTCAATGGGACAAGCGATATCGACTGGTCAATAGTTGCCAAGCGTTACCCGCAAGTGCAGTTCTATGATTACACCAAAGACCTCGGTCGTGTCCGCAAGTGGATCGAGATGGATGTCGAGGCTCGGAGCTTTGGGTATGCTATGGGAAGACCTCTTCGCCAGCGTCCATCAAACTACCATGTCACCTTGTCATGGTCTGGTGCAAGCAAGGTATATATGAAGCGATGCCTTGAACTCATGGAGCTAGACCCCCAGCTCAATGTCGCAATCGTATTCCGTGACCATGCCACAGTGCAATCACTACTCGGCAAGACTTTGTTCGGTCGCACCATTATTGATGGTGACTTGACTGACCTACGATTCCTCGACCCTGCATCCTGTATCGTGGCACTGTATGCCAAGGGCGGGGCAAAGCATGATGACACGGGATTCGTTGTCGATGTTGCCGACCTACCTATTCACTAATCAACTACCGTGATACCGTATCACACCTAAACAAAACCAATAACAAATAAACATATGAAAACTAAATTAATATCCGCAAGTAATTCCTGCCTCAAGTTCGAGGGAACATCAGACCAGGCGTTCGACTTCATCGACGCCATGGCACAAATAGATGCCTCGAAAAATATGAGCGACTTGGTATTCAATATCGAAGTTGCCCTGCAACGGGAAGGATTTCTTGATGAAGACTTCAACCGAGTTGATGATACACTCAGCTACCCATTCGAGGATGGTGACACCTTCTACACAATCGAGAATGGTCTAGTCATTGAGTCGGTGTGGGACGAACAAGCCGAAGAGATGCATGATGATAATCCAGATTGTGTCTACTACAAGTGCCACGGTGATGCAGTGAACGCTCACAAGGCACAGCTCCTTGAGTTCCTATCCAACAACGTACGAGCTGACTACTTCAAAGACCAGAGCAACCTGTATCAAAGTGCCATCAACTACATCACCTCAACTGAGAGCACTCTATGCTCCAACTGTGGACACGACCTAGGCTATGGCTACATGGACTGCGGTGCTGGCATAGCAGGTGACTGCCCCGAATGTGGTCACGACAATCGGCAACTACATTAATCCGTGATACCGTATCACACCTAAACAAAACCAATAACAAATAAACATATGACTAAAGAACAAAGCCTAGTGTGGGCAAGCGCACACTTCTTAGCAACACCATTCCCTGCCGACATCTTCGAGTATGGTGATGAGGATGACATCCTTGAGCACATCAAAGATCATCCGTGGGAAGTATTCGAGGATCACCCCGCACTTACCGTGTGGTCTTACATTGAAGCTCTTGCTGATGATGTCCGCAGACTAAACCCAAAGCCCTCCGCCATTAACCACAACCAATAAACATATGAATTGCGAAAATTGTAACTACGATATGGGAGACAGCTTTGAAAATTGCGGAGCATCCGAGGACGGAGTATGTCCAGAATGTTCTAATCAATGCACTCCGCCAGTAACCAATAAGAAAAGACTTGACTTAACTTGTGATCCGTGTATCGTGATACCGTATCACATGTAACAAGATACCTTATAACATTATGAAAACAAAACATAAAACAAAACGCAAGACCATCCTCGTTCGAGACCTACAAATCCATGACAGGTTGCTCTACTTTGGACGACCCGCAACAGTGATAGGGCTGGCTCGGTATGGCAGGAGCTTTCACAGTCTTACTGTCACCTTGGAAGTATTCAATGAGTGGCAACAGCTAGAGCATAACGAGGTGGTATTCGATACCCTGCACGAACTGGAACTCAACAAGAGATAACACATAACCTGCACCCCGTGATACCGTATCACGGCACGGGGTGTAGCCATGTGAGATCTGTCACACTGACAAGTCCACTACAAAAAAAAACAAAACATATTAATTATGAAAACCAACGCTACAAATAACGACGCCATCATTACTGACCTTAACTCAGTAGTCCTTGCCAACCTAACTACCCGACGTGGTAACACCAGCACCCAGTGCAAGGTGACTGCCGATGACGTGGCTTACAAAGCAGGGGCAGAGCGCAAGCTACTGAACGTGTCGTTCCGACACCTCAACTCAGAGGAGATCAAGACCGCTAGGTCTATCATCGTGAAGCTGACCAAGGACATCAGCAAGGTGACACTACCCTGCCCGTCTATCCAAGGTGCAAGGTATGTCAAAGCCAAGGACATGGATGACGTGCAACGCATGGTAGACGAGGCGGAAGCCGAGCTCAATGATGCCAAGCAAGAGATCACCAGACGATGGCACTCGATCCTGACCTCAGCTAAGGCATCAGCTAGTCAGCTCGCTCGCATCAATGACATTGACTGGCCCGATGCCGAAGGATTTGTCGAGACACTAGGCATCGAGCTCGAGTGGCTGGCATCACCCGCCCCTATCCAAGACACCGTGCTCGAGACTATCAGTGACGAGGTGGCATCCCGAGCCCGTGCATCACAAGCGGCTGACAAGATGTTCCTCAAGGCACACGCCGCCCCCGTCCGCGAGCTGGTCGTGGCACTAGCCAAAGCGGCTGAAGCTACCACCGCGTCAACGCAAAAGGGTAAGCGTCTTCGACAGGCTAACTTCGATAACATCTCCAAGGCTATCGACAATGTATCGACATACAACTGGCTCGACCTACCCGAGCTGTCTGACCTAGTGCATACCATCAAGTCATCAGTCGGCACAGTAAATGGCCCGAGCCTGTCACGTGATGAGCGCACCAAGGTTGCCAGTAAACTAGAGGATGCACAGGCTGTTGCACTCGACACCCTCAACGACCTCGGCATCTGAACCCCGATTCCTGAACCCTGCTTGTGCCTACCGTGATACCGTATCACAGGCAGGGTCAGAATTATCTTGACTAATTATTCACAATCAATTATTCTCTAAACCACAACACTAAATACCACTACTATGTCTATTACAGCACAACACGAATCGACCTCCCCTATCGTAACCTCTAGCCAGATCGTCGGGCTCGCACAGATTGCATTTGCATCTGGCTCCATGTATCACATCGAGGGTCAAGGCGGTGGAGGTAAGACCTCCATCCTACAGCACGACCTAGCCACAGCCATGGGCATACCACCCGAGCGTGTCTTCAAGGTCAACTGCTCTGGCTACCCACCATCAGAGCTGGTCGGCTATGGTATCCCAGACAGCGAGACCCACGATATGTGGTTCGCCCGCCCAGAGCAATGGCCTCATGCCCTCACCGTAGGCAAGGACGAATGCCTACTCATCCTCGACGAGTACACTCAGTGGGCACACGAGGCACAGTCCCTGTGTCGCTCGCTCTTTGACCCAGTCAATGGCGTCCCGATGATCGGCACCCATGAGCTCGGCAGTAATGTCCACATCTGTATCACATCCAACCGTGTGATAGATGGCTCGAGATCCCTGCGAGTTGATGCACCCACATCCAACAGGTGCATGACTAACACCCTAGCCCCCGACCTCGATGACTGCCTAGCATACTACGCGAACCAAGGTCTAGCTACCTCACCGTTGTTTGCATTCCTCAAGTTTACCCAAGGTCTCAATGAGACTGACCACTTCAACCCTGCTATCGGCAAGGGCTGGGATGGCGGACCTCATGCCACCCCCCGTAGCTGGGAGTTTGCACTCCGCTATACCAAGGGTCTCAAGCTAGACGCATTCAATCACTCCACCTTGGAGACTGCCATCAAGGGATGGGTCGGCATGAAGGCAGGGTCAGCCGCTTGTGCTTTCATCCATACCATCAGTGCATACATCCCACGCCTCAAACAGATCAGAGCAGGGCAAGAGTCTATGCCCAACGGTGACCCGTCGGCACAATACTCCATCGCCTACGCCGCCCTCCGCACAGCTAAGAAAGAGGTCGAGGATCTCGGGGGCATCGCGTCCGACGCGGTGGTCAGTGGCAACGTGGACTGGCTAGTAGATCGCATCATCATACCTGCCGAGGGTGAGCTAAGAGGCTGGGCATACCGCACTGCCCTAGCCATTGGCATACCCCTCGAGAAGCACGACCGCCGTGCACAGATGCAGAGCCTGTAACCTGAACCCTGCTACCTGTGATACCGTATCACAGGTAGCACTACCCAACTACCTACAACCGATGAACACTACCTCAATTCAGAACGACCTTATCCCACAGGGTAATGGCAAAGCCAACGCCAGCTATGATAGCAACGGCAACGGCATCATAGCTAAAGCAATGCGTCGAGTCCGCGACCACCATGGCATGGCTTATAACAAACTTCTATCACTACGCTGGGAAGCCAGCACCATGACACCGTATGGTGCGACAGATGGCAGACGCCTAGTCCTCAACCCGCAGGGTATCGACAAGCTATGTCAGACATCCAACCCAGTAGGATACATGGCTTTCCTCCTAGTCCACGAGGCACTGCACGCACTGCTCAATCATGGCACCAGACTCAGCAAGTTCACTGACCACCAGCAAGCTAACATCGCGGCTGACTATGTGATCAACGCCATGATCAAGCGTGCCAACCTCGCCTGTATGAGAGGCGGAGCTAAGCGACCACCGTTCCCGATGATAGCTGGATGTCTTATCGACGAAGACCTGTCCGCAGATAAGGAAGTCGAGCAGTTGTACGGTGAGCTTATGTCACAGATCCCAGACCCCGAGCCCGAGCCCGAGGGTGATGACCAAGGTGATGACCAAGGTGACAGCCAAGGTGACAGCCAAGGTGACAGCCAAGGTGATGACCAAGGTGATGACCAAGGTGATGACCAAGGTGACAGCCAAGGTGACAGCCAAGGTGACAGCCAAGGTGACAGCCAAGGTGACAGCCAAGGGCAGGGAACCAGCGGTACCCGCACCGACGATGAGATCCTTGGTGATGACTTTGTCGGTAGCATAGATGGTGAAGACACCTTCGAGCCAGAGCTCGACGAAGGCGAGAGTGCTCGCGACGTGGCTGAAGAGATCGACCGATGCAACGACCGCATCGCCATGAATGATCAGATCAACGAGGTCGCAGGTCTCGGAGGTAGTAGTGGACATCTAGATCTCGCTGACCACCAGAGTAGGGGCGAGCTCGACACCCCATGGGAAGACATCATCCGAGACTGGATGACTTACTCCACCCATGCAGGTTGGGTCAGCCCATTCAACCAGCAGGTATACCAAGCTACTGGCATGGTATCCGCTGGTCGCGGAGGCAAGTCTATCAACAACCTAGTGTTCGTGGTAGATACATCAGGCTCCATGTGCGGTAGCTCATTACGTGACATCATGGCTAAGATACAGGTAGTGCTCGATGAGTTACAACCTAGGAGCACAGCCATCATACCATGTGACTCCACTGTCCACACGGTGCATGACGTAGAGCTCGGAGGATTTGTGCCCGACACCCTCGAGGGTGGGGGTGGCACACTGTTCCAGCCAGCCCTCGACTATGCTCAGTCACACTACCCTAACTCAGATGGGATAGTATATCTTACCGATGGGTATGCTTCAGATCTCCACAAGATCGAAGAGCCCACGATGCCAGTCCTCTGGTTGACCTACGGGTTACGAGAAGACCGATACCCTTTTGGCGACGCCATTAAAGTTCGTTTGTATAACTAGTAGTGATGCCCCATCCTCGCGTGATACCGTATCACGTGGGGGTGGGGTAGCTACCCAACCTCAATCACAATAACCCCACCAACTAACACCAACAAAATAAAACAATGACACTAGCATTATTCATTATCATTACACTTGCCACATTCATAGTATCGTTCGCATACTCCTTATCGACAAGTGAGCCACAGAAATTACACCCCGCACCGCGCAACCCCAAGTGGGTAGAGTCGTGCCGAGTAGCATTACTAATCACCACAGGCGTAGGCTTCGGTCTTACCTGCCTGACCTTAGTAGCCGCAGTAGTTCTATCAATAGTATAACCAACCAAACATATGACAACAACACAAGTAACACTACCCATCCACATGATTGACATCGTGCGGTATAAGAACTGGACTGGCCTCACTGTGGCCCAACTCTTCCACGCTGGGAGACTAGGATCCAATGGTGCAGACAAGCGGAACATCGAACGCTTCGCCCTCCACATGCACCAACCCCGAGACCTCGAAGAGCACCATGCTCTCATGGCCTTGGCTAACGACGCCTACGAATATCTACTTAACGAATAAGACAATGCAAGTAACCATAACAATAGATGCAACGAGTGAGCGCCAGCTTACTGACTCCCTAATGAAACTAGCCACCAACATATCTGATACGGATACTGGGTCATATGAACTGATGGATGGGTCATACCAAATCGAAGAAGCCAACGTAGAAATACAACCATGAAACAACTAAGCAAACAAGAGATGGTCGATGCAATGACCACCAACATAGACGCCACTTACAACCTGCTCAACATACTGGTTGACCAGACCACCCCCGAAAGCATCCGTGCGCTATATGATAAGTACATAAACGATACGGAAGAAGAAGAGGAAATGTGGAGCGGATACCTGCCAACTAATCTCGAAGTACAGCTTGTCAGTCTAGGAGGTGAGTGGGCAGTCGATGTCCGAGAGCGAGCCAAGCATGAAGATGATGCTGACCCTTGTCTGGACGGGTATCTCTTTCACTCTTATAAGGAAGCCCGCGCCCTATATGAGAAAGCAGTAGCCTATCACGAGCACCACCCAGTCACAACCATGGGAGAACTATAACCATGATCTACTTACTTGCACCCTGTATCCTGATTCCCTTATCCTGTTACACGATCTATTACCTATGGGTCACGTATCATAATGATAAGTATCTATCCAAGCTGAGGCGTAAAGCTGACGCACAACTCAAGGACGATGCACACCGCACCTTCCTTCTAACCATACAAAACAAAACCAACAAATAAAACTAATGAGAGCACACCGCCTAAAAATAACTGACGAAGATGGATTGCGATATCACTACACCGCAACGCAAGAAGAAGCAAAGAAGATGTCGAAGAGGTTCAAAGACACAGATGACGAGGTCACTGTGTACATCGAACTCGTCGAGATACCAACCAACAAGCACGGGTTGATAACCTACCTCAACCTCGTAGCTGGCACATACACTAATGATCTATTGATCAACAAATAAAAACATGAAACTAGAAACAAAGAAACTAAATGTAATCCGCAAGTTTGAATCCTCAGCTTACCAACGCATCAGCGTCAAGCAAGCCCTAGCATTATTCTATCTAGAGGAAGATGACATCACCACATCCTCCCTCGCCAGCAGGGTAGGCGTAACAAGTGCCGCCGCTACTGGTATGGTGGACCGCATGGTTGACCGAGGCTTAGTAGTCAGGACCCGCAACCGCTCCGACCGCAGGGTCATCACTGTTAAGATCACCGACCAAGGTCGTGATGTGGTTCGTAGAATCATCAATGGATAGCCAACTCATGGACCCGAAACCACGAACACCATTTGCTAAATCCTTGGGGGCACCAACCCCCAAGGATTACGACCGACTGGTCCAACGCGCTAGTGAATTGTCTGGCATCTCGATGACCGATTTGCTATCATCAAAGCGCACCCAGCGGGTGAGTCAATGGAGACAATCTATCTTCTTTGTGCTCCGCCACATGGGTGCTACCTTCCAAGAGATTGGAGCATACTTCAACAGGACACACGGCACCATCATTCATGGGTGCAATACCCTAGAGAGGAATGCTAGTAATAAAGATGTAAGACAAATCATTATAGACCTAACGAAGAAGACCGATGGAGATCCCGACAACCAGTAACCTCAAATCATTAGAAGCATTTCATGAAGTGTTCCTAGAACATATCCGACCAGTCGCTGAGCATGATCGCGTCACACTAACACCAAGCGAAAAAGAAACAGTCGAACAACTACGAGCTAAGTTCATACCTGCGTCCATAGTTATGGATGTGGTGAGCTTCATGAAGTACCACCTCAGTGAGTTCGCCGCCGATGAAGTATTAAAGATGGGCAGTGATGGTGACGCCGAACAAATGATCGAACGGTGTGACGAGCTCGACCCATACTTCAAAGCCACACGAGCCTTAGCCTTAGCCGTACACGTGTTCGCGACTGAGGCATCCGAGACATTCACCACCGACGACGGAGACAAAGAAGAATAGCCATGCCAAATTCACACCACCCATTTGAACGAGTGACTGGCGGGAAGGGCGATAGAGATATCCGCACTGACCCAGCCACCTACCGCAACAGTCTATTCTGGAAGAGATCAACGTGCTGTGATGCACACGTTAAGTCTGACCAAGGTAAGCTAGTGTGTAAAGCATGCGGTAAAATCACCACGACCAAATAAACAATCTGGTATTGTAGCGGAGTTTGTTTAATGCTCTGGTTAATTACATCGCCATCCCTGTAACTACATAAAAGCAGGGAACATTTCCTAAAGTTAAGGCCCTGAGAATCGCACACACGGATTGATCCTGCACCCTGCACCGTGCTACGCCAGCCCTGAACCCCTTTAAATACAGGGATTCAGGGCTTTCTTGTGCTCTTACTGAGTCTTCTTTCTTTTGAGTAGTGAACCCTCGGACAGGAGGTACTTCTTAGGATTAGCATTAATCCATTTGTAAGCCTCCTTAATCCTAGCAAGTTTCATCTGCTTCTCTTCTTCCGTCTTGGCAGTAGCCATCATCCTCTGAGTAAAGTCAGGTGTCAGGTTGATGCCATCCATGACTCCGTTCATCAGGTTCTTAGTTCTACGTTTCGCCAACACCTCACTAGTCGTCTGGTAAATGTGCTTGTCAGACATCCCATACTTAGAAGCACCCCGCATCATTCGGATCGCGTGGTTAGACACAGCCTGCCTGTCCTCATACTCTTCCTCAAATATCTCAACAATACTTTGTTCAGATATAGGCTTCAAAGATCTGAGTATATTCTTTCGGGATTTAATATTAGCAAACTCTCGTCGGCTCTCATATAGGTAGTTCTTCAGCTGACGCTCGGGGTCAATGGTGTGTACCTTGAACGGTCTGAACGCTCCGTATAATATATTCTGAACAGAGTTCTCTGGGTCAGTATATACCTCGTCACTCGTAGCCGTCTGGTATGCTTTGATCGCACGCTTCAAAACGTCAGGGCTATACGCCTCGTTAAACAAGAATGTCAATCTCTTGATAGCCGCCTCCCCTGTTGTGTCTGAAACATTCTCGACGATAGGTTTGTTATTCGTCGGGTCCCTATTCTCTATCACTGCAGTCAATGCACCCGCCGCGATCTGTTCATCTAGGTACTGATCAACAAACAGACCATTGACTAAGGCCGCGCCCGCTTCACCAAACTCACCTCTGCCCATCTTCTCAAACGCCCTGACGACAGGGTCTGCGAGTAGCGCATACGGGTTGATGAATGTCAGGTCAATAGTCTTATACTTGTCACCACCTCCTAAGAACTTATTCCACTTAGGTGGGATAGATAAGAACGAGTTGCCCCTTAGGTATTCGGGAGCCGTCTCACGTTGGAAGTCCTGCATGTCATCATCCTCGGTACCAGCTAAAGATGCAAGGATGGAGGCCACTAGGCCCATGCTACCACCACCGACCGCGAGCATACCACCCATACGCTTAAACCCGCGAGCTCGTATAACACTACTATCACTCTTGATCTCCTGACCTGCGAGCTTGAATGTGTTGAACACCACCCTCGGAACCTCAGCCTTGAATCGGATAAACGGTGCCACTAAGGCCCCGATACCGTGGCTCGCTATGTCTTTAACAATCGGAGGGGCTTGGCTAGATGACTGAGCTGTCATCAAAACTTTATCCCTCGCCATTTGTTTAAGGTCCGAGTCAGAGTAGTTAGCAAATGAGCTACCTTCCTTCTCAGCCTTAGCCCTAGCTTTACGTAATACCTTAAGCTCGTTCTCGTAGTAGGCTATCTTATAGAAGCCGTCCACTGCACCAGCCATCCGAGTGGCTACTTTATAAATCTTACCGAAGGTAGCCTCCGTACCCTTAGCCGCAGCCTGAATTAATTTATTCTGCTCACTGATAACATCAGACAAGTTACGAGTACCATTCAACATGTCCTTCATCAGTGTGGATCTGATCTCATTATCAATCACACCGAGCGCGGACAGCTCCGTTAAGTAGGCGTCCATCCTGTTCGGATCTTTGAGTTCGTCCCATACATACTTGGTCTTAACAAACATGGATGCCCCGTTAACAAACCCTTGGGATGGTCCGAAGAATACCATGTTGGATAACATGTTGCGGATATAGAAACCTATCGAGCCTAATGTCTTAGTAGCCATAGACAAACCAGATGCCTGTCTTAGTGTGGATGTCATGAACCCAACTACTTTTTCTGAATCGGTGTCGGTCTCGGTATTGATGTCAGACTTGAACAGTTCGACTAGCCCCTCTCGCACATGCTTAGGCGCATACATCCCACGGAGCGGGTTGTTAGCTGATGTCTTCTTGGGTGTGACCGCGTCCCAGTCTTCGTAAGCTTCGGGGTCTTTCTTACGAGCGGCCTTAAGTTGCTTAGCCGTCATGAGGAATCCTTCTTTCTGACCCATCTTCTGGATGTTTGAGAACATAGCCTGATTCGCTGCCATGGTGGATACGGTTAGGAAGGTACGCACTAGGTTGTCTACTGTAGCTTCAGCACCAACCTCACCAAGCAACGCCCGTAGTCGGGGGTCTAGGTCTTTCTTCTCTTTCAGATTATCTTCGAGGATCTTAGCATCATCATTACTGACAACGTCATTCTTACCTGCTCTCTTATACTGGGCTAAGAACTTATCCACTTCGAGCTGACCCATGGTCTTCAGACTATCGGGGCTCTGCTCTTGGAACTCTGCCTCTACAATTAGATCAGCTTCCTGAGGATTGAATACCAGACCAGCAATCTTGGCTTGCTCACGCAACTCGTCTCTTCTCTTCAACTTGAGATCCTCAATGAAATACTTACCTGCCTCTTCCCTTATGCCCGCATACTCAGGTGACTTACTAGCGTGCTCATGGAATCCAGTCTCAGTAAACATACGATACTGGGTGGTCAGGTAGATACCCTTCTGCACATCGAAGTGTGCTTTCATACCCTCGTCCATACCATAGAGATCTTTCATCTTCTCTTGGATTGGTTCAATCAACTCAGTCCTGATATCCCGTATGGTCTGTGCCAACTCAGGAGATACCTCCTCAAGTTCAGCCAGAGCCTGAGTTTGCTCAGCTATAATTTGCTTGGCGATAACTTGTTTCTCAGCTAGTAACTTACCAAACTTATTATCAGCCGCGATCTGCTCGTCTAGTTTCCTCTCCTTTGTAGACTCATAAGTTGTCTGGGCAATGGTGTCTAGCTCTGCTTGATACTCTTCCTCGATCTCCTTGCGTCGTTCACGTGGGACAATCGCACTACGACCAATGGCCTTGTTGAGACGAGCAGTGTCCGAGCTATCTAGCTGGTCACCATATGCTTCCTTCATGAGGCGATCAAACTTAGTCTTGAAACTGTTCGCTGTTTTCTCAGCCGCGTTCCTAAAGAACTGACGATTCTGAATCATGCGCTCTATCCTAGGATCGAGGGCACCCTTTAAGATTCTGCCAATTAAACTAGTCGGGGCATCATACCCACCTGTGGCATAGAACGGTAGCTCCAGCTGGTCAATGAACCCTGAGTAGTCCATCTTGTCTGGGGTAAATCCTTCGGACGGAGCGATAGCAGATTGCAATATGCTTCGGCTAGTTGAGTCAAACCTCTGGCTCAGTGGGATCATGGTAATATCGTCTACTGTTAATATATACAATGCGTCCCCAGATGGTGGATCACTCTTACTCGGCTTGCGTCCACCAATGGACTCCCACATATTCTTAGCATCGTCAGATGTTTTCCCTGTATTGTCAGACGATAGAACCCCATACTCCTTAACGAGTTCTGGCAACGCTTCTCTAGCCAGACCTTGCCCCCTTGCCTCATCCTTTATTTTAATATCAATAATCCTTGGTGTTTGCCTGTCTCCAGCAAACTCTGTCCCTACGCTTAGGTAACCAACTGTGGATTCTTCCTTCTTGAAAAGCCAAGTGTCCCTATCGTCAAATTTTGCCTCTTGCTTTTCAAGGGTTACTCCGTTTTTCAGTTGTAAAACTCCGTCTTGTGCTGGGGAGATGGAGTTAGGATTCCCGATAGCGGATTGGAGTCCACTTGTTCTAGGTTTAGTTTTGGTTATCTCGAAACCTATGTCACCATACTTGGTCGGTGTTACTGAAGCTTGAGGGAGAACTGACTGTATCAATGCACGCAACGTATCCTTAGTATAACCTTTTTGGAAAGTTCCTTTTTGCGTTAGGACCTCACGGTTACCAACAAGCTTGGTTTTTGGGTTATTTAATCGGGGCTTAATGTTGCTCCATCCCATCACGTTAACATAAGCTCTACCACCTACCTTAAGCTTAGAATAAATATCACCGAGTATTTCTACTGCGGTGTCATGGGGTACTACATTCAGGACAGCATTGTTGACGATGACGTCATACTCTGCATCAGGAACATTAGCCACATCCTGATATTCAGGGGTGATAATTCGAGTGTCCTCATTGGAGAAAGGTTCATATCCTTCTATATCATACCCAGATTCTTTGAGTAGTTGAGTCCCAGCACCACGACCAGCGGCAAAGTCTAATATCTTTTCACCACTCTTAAATTCAGATTGTGCAATCTTAAGGTATGTAGCCTTAGTGGTTGTTATCTGGGTTTTCTCTGAAGCATCAGGATTATAACCTTGATTACTTAGGGATTCCCAAGTTGAGAATGGCAGGTTACCACCCTCCTCGGCGGGAACTATTCCCCCGATGGCTGATTGGAGTCCACCATCTCGAACTGATACACCGACTCCAGATCCATATGGACCCCCAGTTTCGCGTAGTCCTGCTGAGATTTCTGGAGCCCTGCTATCTGATCCGAATCCAACCCAAGCTGGGATAAATTCTCTATCTGCTGTGAGTTGTTGTCTTGCTTGCTCATCATTTTTATTGTTCCATAGTTTCTTTTGCTCTGCAATATATATTTTATCTCTCCTTGTTTCAGGTGGGTGAACCATGCGAATAGCTTCCCAAGTAATGGATTGCAACTGGCGTGGCTGGAGCCCGAGTTGCTTGGCAGCTTGCCTGTAAGCGTCGGCATACAAGTGGTAGGATCCATTAACCCCTTCGGATGGTGCCCCTCCCATGGGGCTACCAAAATTATGCTTAACTTCTATTGCCGAGGCACCAAAGGGCAGAAGATGTGCCGCCGCGACTGCATGTGTATCAATAGTGACATCCCCGTAAGGTGAGTTAGGAGCGATGATATTGTTGTAGAAGTTGCGGACTTTGTGCATCTCCCCTAAGTTATCTGAAATAGAATCACCTCTGAGTATGTTTACGGATTTTACAATTTCACTGACCGATCCCCATCCGTTCTTGGCTGGCGCACTTCCATCTTTCTTAAATATGGTGTGACCAAATTCGCCCTCAGGTGAGATAGCTTTGTAATCTCTCCCATGTATAGTCTGGGCTAATATTCTAATAGCCCAACCATGAGCCGTTTCATTGGACTCGAGCTCCGATAGTGTCTTGCCCTCGATCCCTTTGAAGATCGCAGTTCTTTCTTTCCTCGCTTCTTCGTCTAGTTTAGCATTAAAGGCTAATCTTTTTTTCTTGGCAGCATCCGATTCTTTTCCAGCTTTCGGGGCTTTCTTTTTCTTAGCGGCAGGTGCTTGAGCCGCCTCTAGTATGGAGTCCATCATAGCACCTACACGGCTACGGGACAGCCTTGTATTCTGGTGGTTATTAAATATATCTATAAGCTGGTCCGCTTGAGCTACGTTCATGAACCAATCTTTTTGTGGGGACAATGCCGCCATTACGCCCGCTACCTGTTCCGCTTCGTAACCATATTTATCGGATAAGTTATCAGCGAGGATACGAGCCCCGTCATACCAGTGAGTAGCCCTCGCCCTAAGGTCTTGTGGGAATTGGTTATGTAAGTGAACTAGGTTTTTGACCATCCAATCTACAAAGGCGGTTTGCTTAGTCTTAGGATTCCGTTTATTACTTACGCTCGCAGGTAGCTGAGGGTAATCTATCTTGGCCATCTGCTTGGCCAACACCTTATCTGACACAATGTCATTTGTAATATTTGATTCCTGAGTAGTTTCTTTAGGCTTTACCTTAGTACCTATCTTAGCAGTACCTACTCTTAATGCATCATGCTCCTCCGATACTTCAGCTACGTAATCTGCTGGCAACGCAATTGAAGCCTGTAAACTTTGTGTGCGACTTAGGAACTCTTCTGGATCACCTGTTAAGCCCTCTTCCATCTTGTCCGCGAGGACAGCCAAGCCTTGGTCTGGTCGTGTTGGGTCAAATGCAATAGATGATTCCTGAGTCCTGTATCCTGCTTTGATGGAACGTAGTTCGTGGATCAGGCTATTGACTGCCGAGTCCATGAATCGGTTACCCTCACCGTTGTTAAGCTCCTTCTGGAACTTACGCATTTCAGCCATGCGTCGGAAGTATCCACTAACATAGCGGAACATGATCTTCATTAGCGATGGGTTGGTGCGGTAGAACGCCCAGTCTTGTTCTGTTGTAGAGCCACTAGTCAGAACTTCCATACGCATACGTAGGTGCTCTTCGGTTAGCCTAGCCTTCAGGTCCAGTAAGTCAGCCTGACCTTGTTCATCGAGATCGGTCGCACGAATCAGGGCAAGGGCTTCAGCGGCTTGCTCAGGTCGGTCAGCATAGTATGACTCAACGATCTCTTCATACATGTAGTCAGGCAGGGTGTCAGCTAACTCGTCTATCTCCTCTTGTGTAAGTGTGTTATAGGAAGCAACGTGACTTAGCTCATGTGACATGACCTTTGCTACGATTAGTTTCGATGATGCTAATCCGAGGTCCTGAGTGAGATTCATAATGAACGCGGGGTTGACTACAACCACACCTTCGCGGAACTCAGCCGCAGCATTGATGGTCCGATCAATTTCCAGCGGCACCTCTGGGGGGACTAACTCCCTAACCACGCGGATGAGAGCCTCTGCTTTTTGTTGAGCCTCACTAATCTGAGCTTGGTTGGTTACGCCCTCCGTGTCAGTATCAACTTCCGTGAGTTCTGACACCAGTTCGTTAAATTCTTCCTCGGATTTTTGTGCTATTAGTTCATCCTCAGTAAGCTCTACGTCTTGCTGTGCCTCATCCAATGATGGATCAGAGGATACAGCTGGTACACCAGTAGCTTTAAATGCGTCCGAAGTCGCCTTCATATTTGCGGTAACCTCTGCGACTACTCGCTTGGCACGTGTCTTAGCCCTAGGATCACTCACTGATACTGTTGACTGAGCTAAGTCAATCACGTCCGTCAGTGCATCGGCATATGTAGATGCCTCCTTGGTAGTCACACCTTTGCCAAAGAACTCCAAGATAGAATCCATGATCTTACGGAATAAACCACGACCACCTTTATCAGCACCAAGACCTTTAATCTCTGCTTGGAGTTCTGGGCTGAGCATTACGCCAGCCACAAACTCGTCCATGTTAACTAAGGAGTCCATCAGAGCGCTGTTGGATCTGTAACCAGCGGCACTAGCCGCCTCAGATATCTCTTGTCTTAGTGCATCGAGTCTTGTGACAGCCGCCAGTTGGGCTGGGGTTAATGAAGAACGTGGCTGGCTAAGGATTTTGGTGAGGGTAGCATGAACATATTCCTCAAGCAGGACGTTGGATAGTCCGCGACCGTTGTGCCCATCTAAGTTCAGCACGACTTCTAGACTTCCATCTGTCATGGTAGTCTGCATCCCAGCGAATGGCAGGTTCGCACTAATGATTGTGAACTTCACATCACGTACCAATTCCACGTTCTCTAGGATCAGATTTGCAACTAACTTATGTGCAGTTGTCCCTGTCTCGGCGATCTTTTGTAGTGCGCTTACGACACTATTTACATCCCCAGATACTAAGCCTAGTCTTTCGGCTTCGGCTTGGTTAGCGGCCCTAGCAATCTTACGCTGTGACTCAGCAATACGGGATCGGGACTGGTTCTTTTTGACGACGTTCCTCGCGTTGGTGTTGTGATCTTTGTTCTGCCGTGGTGTGCCTGTCCTCACAACATTAAAACCTTCAGTCAGCACCCTATATAGGTCAGGGTTGCTGGACTCGAGACTTCCTAATATTGTCTGTAGCTTTTTACTACGTACATTTTGATCAAGACCTAGTTGGGTCTGCTCAAAGATCTCCTGAGTATCCATCGTTGATATTAAATCAGTGGCATCTTTGGAACCTCCCGCTAATTCTGTAGCCAGATCTACGAGTATAGCTCTGGCTTCATCACTATCATATAAAGATTCAGCTACGTCGCTATCTTGATCAATA
>Ga0181400_1000332_pt1 | contig 20232 bp, 32 predicted proteins | sample 23SPOviralmetaG_FD_130129 | JGI IMG/M metagenome (GOLD analysis project Ga0181400, IMG submission 130129) | Marine viral communities from the oligotrophic San Pedro Time Series (SPOT) site, San Pedro Channel, CA, USA - 23 SPOT_SRF_2011-06-22 | ecosystem: Environmental > Aquatic > Marine > Strait...
CTACCGTCACCGTTGAACCGCTGAACTGCCGGGACGGATTGAAAGTTAGCGGGGACTTTCTCACCAAGATACGGCATTAGGTTATCTCCATCACTGATAAGGCTACGTCAACAGCACCTGTAGCTGAGACTTTAATTTCATCGGTTGTTTCAAGCACTACCTTGTTACCTGCAAGCATTTCCAATGAAGAAGCCGCTGGGATAGGCGCGTTGGTCACAAGTTCAACAGCTTGGTTGGCTTCGTTGTTTGCCCCTGACCGCTTAGCTGTGTCTGTGTTTAATGTTACAGTTGATGTAATCTGACTCGTGGTTGTGTTACCCAATATCAAACCAAGTACAACCGTCGTGGTGCTACCAGCGGCAGTGTAAATAACATCTAGCGATGTTACACCAGCCTTTGTAATCACCTTAAAAGTGTTAGCCATTCTTCTTCTCCTTTAGCCCAAGGCTATCGCTAAAGCTGTTGCCTCGTTAGCCGCATCAGTAGCTGTGGTAGCACCAATATCTGACAACACCTCCGCCGCAGATCTGCCTTCTATAGCCGTGCCGTTTACACGTAAAAAGTCATCATCCGCCACACCAGATGTAAACTTAGGTACATTGGTGTTTGATATACCCGTGTCTAAAACAGCCGCAGTTCCTAAACCCAAACTTGTTCTAGCTGTTGCGCCAGACTCCGCCACAAAGTTACTGCCATCACCAACTACAAAGTTACCGTTTGTGACAGCCAGACCCGCCACATCCTGTAGTTGTTGATCAAGTCTCGCATTAGCAACTGTGCCGGACGCTAGGTTGCTGGCGTTGAGTGCTGTCAACGCGCTAGCATTAGCGGCGACTAAGTTACCACTCGCATCAAGGAACGACATCTTTTCCGCAGGAAGTGTGCAGAAAATAGTCTTCGTGCCAGATCCCCAGTTAACAGCGTTATCACTGTTACTAGATTGTAGAATCGTAGTTCTTGCCAGCGTAGTTCCAGAAGCCGTGTATGTGCCGATACCAACCTCGAAGTTGGTGCCATCACTACATCCGTAATAGGTGGTGTTACTATTACCCACGCTACCAAAAGACTCAAACCCAGTCATCGCCCCGGCTAATGTATATGTGCCAGTTCCTGTGGTTGCAGTCGTTTCTTTTACACGATCTCTAAGAACAAGTGCCATGTTACTTCAATTCTATTGAAAAGTTACCTGCATTGATACGGAATATATCACCTGTTGCGATTGTCTTGTTAGCATCCAAGGCACCTATGAACAGTATGTTACCGCTTGAAGAGGCATCTGCTACGAAGGAATGTGTGATTGTGTTGCTGGTTCCGCTAGACGCTGGAAACTCAATATTAGCTGAGTTAGAAGCTACTTGAGCATCCGTGCTAACGGCTGGAACTGTCCAAGCTGATGCGGCTACCTGTTGTCTGGCATAGTTTCCAAAGGTAGCCTCTGTCACACTGCCACCCTCTGCACTGCTAACAGCAGTGGCAAGGCCAATATAAATGCTGTCGCCCGGGCTAGCAAAGCTTTCCGTGTTATTTTTAAACAAGAACTGCAATATTTCGTGTTCGAGATAGGTGGTTGCTGCGTTTGATGTTGCCATCGTTTACTCCTTATGAACGGGGTCTGTCTGGTAAGCCCCTGCGATACGCATCGCTGTTTTCTCTGGCCTCTGCCAGATCCTTGATCCGAGTTAGTGCTTCTGTGAACTGCTTCTCATACATAGTAAGCATATCCTGTTCACCCTTCATGTAAGTATATGCTTCTACAAGCGAACCGTAAAGCATGGCATTAGGAGCGTTTTCGCTCAACCATGTTGTACCAGAATCTGAGCCTGCTGTTAATGATGTAGGCTTATAATAATAATGTAATTCTACTGGATAGGCACTATCGGGTGTTGGTGCCACAATAAAGTTATCAATATCGAAAAAGGCGTAGTATTTAGGAACGCCCGTTGTAGCAGGGTTGGGATTGTACTCCTGCACGAAGTTCACGTCCTTTTGCAACAAGAACTGCTTTTCACTACTAACTGTAATAGACAATGAAAAAGACGCTAAATAATCGGATGGAACAGACAGAAATGGATCACCGCCAGTGGACATCGAACTGGTAGCGTTCTTCCTAAAAAGCTCAAGATCGACAAGCTTGAATATACGAGTTTCAGCATTCTTAATAAACGTAGGAAGGTTCGTCACAAAAGAAGACTCGGTGTTCTCTGTGTAATCCTGAATCGCTGTCTTTAATTGTGCAAAAGTGTAGCTCATTTAATTCTCCAGAGTGACAGGCCCAGCAGTTGCATTGTCGCCGCCACCACGTACATTTCCTGTGGTTGCAGTGCCTGACGAAGCTGAGAATGTGTATGTATTAACATCAACAACAGTTATTGAATACCCGCTAGAGTTTTCCAATACAGCCTCAGTAAACCCGTCAAAGGCTTCAACCTTGCGGAATCTTACAGTATCCGACGTGCTACGTCCATGAGAACGCTGTATCACCGTTATTGTGGCTGTGCCCGCTGTCCCTGATGAAAAAGCGTTTGAGTCTAGTAAAACCTCGACAGCAACTTCGACCCTTTGATCAGGTCGTGGGTCATGCAAAGCCTGTGGATCAGGTCCTACATTTGGGGGTGTTAGTTGTGGATGCTTTGGATCGTATTCATCCGGACCTACCTTCAAGCCATTCCATTCCACACGCATGTCAGCAAGCCTGTAGCGGAACCCAGATCTATCTGAGAACCCCCAAGCATCTTTGCCTGATGCGTATCTAGCCATTAGTTAACCCTCAAATACTGCACACTAGGCTGTAGCTTCAGTGCCACACGATCTTCGTCCTCGTCCGCCGCACGTTGGAACTCTTCTTCGTACAGGTTCTTTAGAAGCTGCACCCGTTCCGGTGCTTTTTTAAGAGCAGTATAGTACGCAAGACCTGCAACCATGCAGGGCAAAAACCTAAACGGTGCATCTGTTGTGTTAACCAAAGCATCGACATCTTCAATCCGTTGAACATAATAATATACCAATGTGTCTGTGGAGTTTTCAGGAGTGGGCCATAATGTGACTTCAGGGGAAACCTGCCTGTTATAGTAAAACTGACTAGGACGACCCTGTGTAGTTTTATTAGGTGTGTTAAGGTACTCACTTCGAGACATGCGACTTAGTTCAAAGTCGGTGCCACTACGGCGAACAACAACGTCAAGAAGATCGGTGTAGTCAGCGGTGAACGTGTACGTTGCTGTGCCTTGAGTCAAAGCTTGTGTGGCTTGCTTTACTGTCCATAAATTAAGACCACGGTTAGCCCAGTCAGCGAACATCAAGTTCATTGATCTACGTGCCGAACGAGCATCATAACCAGTGCGTAATTCTAAACCGCACCGCTCATATGCTTCTTCGATTATTTCTGCTACGTCGAGATCAAAGTCTCGTGAACCTGAAGTTGCCATTTACTTTTTCTTTCTATGTGTGCCGCCATGACCTTTTTTGACCTTCTTGCCCTGCTTGTCTATTACACCACGTTTGATTAAAACATCTTTCATAGTAACGTCTCCGCTACCATCAACGTCAGGGAAGTTACCGCCGCCCATCTTAAAACGAGTGCGACTTGGAGCTTTGGTGTTGCGAGTGGGCATATTCATAGCACCGCCCATAGCTTTACGGGGAGAACAATGTGACATTACTTTTTCCTTCTCTTTAATGATTTAACACGTCTTGGCTTACCCGCTGGCTGACCAAGTCTTTTCTTCTGCGCTATTCTACTACGCTTTTCTGCACTTGTCATTTCACTTGAGGTTTTCGGGGTTTTCGAGGAAACTCGTTTACTGGGGCGACAATATGGAGTACCCCGTTTTTCACCCTTGCCACGGCCACACGCTTTTCCCGTACTGACGTCTTTCCAGTCTTCTTTGAACCATCGTTTAAGTGCGGCACCTTTTTTCGTCTTTCTTACAGCCATTAATCAAGTGCTCCTTTTATGCTTTCCATAGTTTCCTTCAGAGACGCCCCTGATGGATTTGGATTATATTTACAAGCATACTGCCGTTGACAACCAAGATAAAGTTCTGTTGTGTGGTTTTCCTGCGTGTTGTTGGCACCTTCATAAAAGCACATTATTTGTGTCTTAGAGATTTTTTCTGTGGCGGCAAGTCTGCAAGTTACCATTCTTTGATTAGCCGCAGATGCCTTAAAGGCAACGACAGCTATTAAGCCAAAGGCAATGATGCCCATAATTAAATAAAACAGCATGGTCAGCCCATCAAAAATTTCTTTACGTTGAGCCGCTTTTTCTAACGCCATTTGTTTCTGTCTTTCCTTAACGGCTTGTAAACGTCTTGCTCTTTCTTCAACGATAGCTTTCCAAGTACCACTGCCAAACCGAAGATCAACAAGCATGCTAACTTCGTATAATTTTTCTTGGGCTAACTTAGCATCAATCATTTCAGATGCTACGCCGCCAATGCCATCCATCGCGCTAACACCACTTTTTTTATTGCGCTCTTTGTTTACTTGAGACTGACCCTCAAATAAATTGTCTATGTAGCCAGCAATTTCGGAAATATCATTACAGGTTCCGATAGCAGATTTAATTGCATCTGTGGCTCCTTTGACGAGTGCTATGCCTGCTAACGCTGTGGTAATTGGTTCCATGCTAGTAAACCTTTACTTCCTTTGGATCTATTCTTCTTGGAACACAATACGCAGTAGCTCTGTCCTTTGGATCTAAATAATCTTTGTAACTGTAATTACCAAACCGTTTAGTGACCTGAGACGCAAAGTAGTTACACTCTTTAACCGAGTAAAAATACATGTCTGCGCTTTCTAATTTTCTAAGATCTCCCGTACCTAAATACACAAGAAGTAAAAATACATCAGCCATCACATAGGTTTCATACGACAGATGCCGCTATCAATATACCTTGGTTGTTCTGTACTTGTATGTTCCGCCTGATGCTTTTTTGGTTTTATTTCCCCAGTTTTTTGCACCGACTTTACGACACTTGGCGATTGCCCCGCTTGCATACGCTGACGGGAAGACCTTATAACGGCGTTTAACCTTGCTGTAACATGCATCTTTTGATCCACTCTTACTCACTTGTTTCTCCATTGAACCACGCGAGATGGCCATTTCGTTTCTCCTTTATAAAATCATCCCAAAGCACCGACAACATGCGGTGGTTTTCTGTTACCTTTTGAGCAACAACCGCCGTATCTGTCTTTAGCTGAGTGACTTCTATTCCGATCCAACCAAGGAACCCAAGTAAAGCCACAGGCATGATTTTGTCCATTAGCACTTCCACCTTCTTCTCGCCGCGCAAATACGTTTCTTAGGCGTCTTCTTGCAACTAATTCCATGCATCTTCATCTGACCAGCAGAGCGAGAACAATACGATTTTTTACGCTTGCCGCCACCCGGCTGTGGAGCTTTTAACTTTGACCCCGTGGCACGATTGTATTTAGCCCGACCCTTGGCTGTAAGACCTGCGCCTTTGGAAGCGGGAAGTTTTTCCCCCCGCTTCACCGAAAGACTAACTGTCTTCTTTTTAGCCATTAGCCAAAAAACCCAGTTATAGAATCTACGTTTGTGAGCGTTACATGACACTCATCCTCGAAGATCATACCGTGGTCAGGAATGGTGATTTGATTGTCATCCGATGTGTGAAACACCATAGACAACAATGTTGCACCGCCGCTCCCGTTTTTAAACACAGCCGCAGGTGAACCACTAGAGGCTGTCTTTACATAGAAAGCCTTAAGACGAGTTCTACCGCCCTGCAATGTTCCCGTAGCTGTGGCAGTCTTTGCTGTAATAGAAGCAGCCATTCCGCCCTCCTACTAAGCTAGGTTGTTGTTCTGCTGATAAAGGATAGTAACGCGAACAAGACCTGCGTTTGTTGCGGCAGAGCCAGTAACAGTCAAGCGGATGTCCGCTGTACCTGTGTCCTGCCAAGCCAATGCAGCGCCAGCCTGAGTTGTTGGATACTTACGACCAGCAGTTGTCCCGATTGCAAATGTGTTCACGACTGTAGCCGCACCACCAACAGTGTCACCGACACTAAGGTTAGTTGCAGTGTTCGCCGCAGTAATTACGTCGATTACACAGTCAATGATCTGAGAGTTTGCTGGAATAACAACGTCAGTGACTGAGGCCGCAACAGCGCCGCCTGAAAGATCTACTGAAAATGTCTGAGCCATAACAACCTGACCAACGTTGGCAATGTTTGAGCCAAGAGTTGAACCTGTTGTGTTCTTGATGGTTCCGGCCTTAATAGGTCCGGAGAAAGTAGTCGTAGCCATTTAATTCTCCTGTCGTGGCTAATGTCAGCCTCACCATGAGGCTGTCAGGGATGCTTTATTATACATAAAAAAAGGGCGACTGCAAAGCCGCCCTTTAATTATCTTTGTGTCTTCACTAGGCGCCCGGTGAACCGAACACAGCGCGTGGATCGCTAAAGCCGAAGCTGTAACGCTCACGAGCCTTGAAGCGCATGTTGCCAGTATCGAAATCTGGATCCATGTTAGTCGCCAAAGGCATACGCTCGAAGTGCTTAAAGCCGTTCGGTGCGTCAGTCTTGATGAAGAACGCATCAGTGTCTGTCAGGTAGTCGTTGACTACGTAACCTTCTGGAAGCATTCCAGATGACTTGATGGCGTTTACATCGTTGTCCGCAGTACCAACGCGAAGGTTAGATACAAGCAGACGCTCTGCAACGAATTGCAGTTGACGTGGAACAATCAGCTTCATTCCTTTAAGAGCAATAACCAAACCACGCTCATCAACAAAACCAGCGATGCTGATCAATGCGTCTTCGAGTGAAGTTTCGTTAAGGTCAGCGGCAGTGCCCGGCTCGTTGGCGAATGTGCCACCGTTTGTGAGCGGATGGTTAGTAGCCATAAGAGCTACACCATCACCACCAGCAAATGCGCCAGCGGCAAAGCCGTTGTTAAGGACAGATGCAGCTTTAACCTGCTTAGTGTGTGCCATAGAACGTGCAAGAGCACGAGTATAGCGAGCACCAAGACGGTCATAGAGGTTGTCCTCTACTGCTTCTTCTGTGATCGAGAAGCCCATAGCAACGGTCTCGTGGTTATACCGAGCGGTATAAGCCTCGTTCGCATCGTCATAAGCGATTCCTGAACCTTCCTGTTTAACAGGAGCGGCACCGAAACCTGACAGCATTACTTCTTCTTCAAACGCACGGTCAGATGACTCTGTGTCGAAGATTTCTGCATGCTGGCCTTCGTAGCGACCATATTCCATACCAAAGAGAGCGTTAAGACCCGGCTCTAGTTCTTTGGCGAGTTGTGCGCGAGAAATAGCCATTAGTTAGCCTCCCTAAGAAATTGCCGCTTCAGAATCAGCCTGAAGCAGTGCATGGTTGTTGATCATCACAATCACAGGAAGTCCAGCAGCTGCGTAGTCCTCATTATCAGCATCAGTACCGATGCCCACAATCTTCAAAGGAAGAGATGCGTTTGATGAGTCCAAAGTAGCTACATCCAACTGAGCGTTGGAGATACCTGTTGTTGTGCTACCGCCAGCACCACTATTGAACTGTGAGTTCTCAAAGATGGCTGCTTCAGCAGTTGCCTGATTTGTGAAAGTGGCGTCTGTACAAACTAAAAAGCGCTGGAGCGGGTTGTCGTACACAAATCCGATAATATCGAAATCTGTATCGGCACCTGAACCCGGCCAAAAGTTTGAAAAGACTTTCTTTCCTGTAGTCGAAGATACATACTCACAACCAGCGAATACACCTAGAAATGCTACAGTGTCTCCGGATGCAGAACCAATGGCAATTGAGCCACCGTTTACTGCCTTTACCGCAGAACCCTGATAGATTGCTGACGCATTGCTAGCGATGAGGTATGCATTTGTGCCGCCTGTAGCTGGTGTGCTACCTGCGTTATTGATCGGCTTTAAGCCGAACGCAACATTGACATTTGCCATAATGCTACCTTTCTCTCTATGTTAGATGGCTAACGATCTCGTCGGCCACCGAATGATACATCACTTTTCCTATCGTTATGGATAGGCATCGAGGGATGTTGTTCCCTCATCAGGTTTTCGTCAACGGCCTTCATTTGGTTGCGGGTCTGATCCCGATAATATTCAGTTCTTTCCTCTACCGTTTCTTCGGGGATGCGACATAGCATTAGTCCGCCTACGCCAATCACCCCTGCGTTCTTACCCTCTTCCAACACTGGATAGCGGTTCACTTCGTCCGGATACTCATCCGCTCGAACTGGTTCCCATCCCTCACGCAGCTTGGAATGTACATTCGTCTTATCTTCCTCTCCACGAATGGAAGTTCTGATCCAACGATGCTTATAACCTGCTGGTGCATCTGGTGCCGCCAAGTTAGAAGGTGGTGCCCAAGGCTTACGCCGTTGGGTAGTTGCGCGTGTCTCTGCTTCGCGTTTAGTTCTTTCAGCCATAATTTTAATCCTTTACGTGTTTTGCATATTCTTCGAGCGGAACATTCAACCGTTTCGCAATAGCAATCTGCGAAGGAGTCAATTTGACTGTTCTGCGCCCCTTTGGTGACGACGACTTTGAAGCCGTGGACTCAGCAGAAGCGACTCTGGGTCCTGAATCGCGCTTTGCTTCCTGAAACTTGTGCGGAAACTCAGTGCGAATTCTTTTGTCAAGCTCAGTATAATACTCATCTGACGTCGGGTCAAACCCTTCGTCCTCAATAAGCTGACGATGTACGCCAAAAGCGGCATACGTCATCGTCTGATCTTGGCCAAACCATTCATTCTTAGACGCCCAGTCCTCGGCTTTGACATCCGGCTTTGCCGGAGCTTGCTGTTGGACAGGCTGTTGTGGAGCTTGCTGTTCTTCCTGTGGGGCGGCAACACGCTCTTCATTACGACGTTTTGCTTCTGCGTATCTTGCCTGCTCTAGTGCAAGCTGGCTAATCTTTTGCTGTGCATCAAACATAGCATCAGAATCACCGTCTTCATACGCTTTCCTGTACGCTTCTTTAGCGGCAACAACATCAGACTCTACTCGATTACCAAACTCACCCACATAGGATTCGTCCAGCTTATTCAAGCGAGACTTTAATTCATCGTTCTGCTTTTTTACAGATTCCGCATATTCAACCGCCGCTTGACGCTGGCGCTCTTCTTCACGGAAACGATTTGTAAGCTTACTGATACGACGCTTAACAGAGTCTGAGTATTCCTCAAGCTCCTCGGCTGGTTTATCAGTGGCTTCTTCCTTTTCAGGTTCTTCCGCCGCCTGTTCAACAGGGGCTTCTTGAACTTCCTCGGTCTCTACGACCTCGATCTCTTCTTGTTCAGCTAGATTTTGCATACTACGCTCCGTATGTCTTTATGTCGTCTGGATCGACAATGGTTGCAATGACCTCATCGTCATTGATGATGCGAACCTCACCGCCTTCTATATTAAAGCGAGACCCGGAATACCGACCAATACAAATCCAATCACCTTCTTTACACCAAGGTTCGGATTCCGCACCGAATTTGTCGGGATCTTGATACGCAAGCGGACCAACCTTAACCACATAGGCTACAACAGTGCCCCGTGCTTCTCGGTCTTTTGCTTGATCTGGTATGATAACACCGCCCTCAGAAACGTCTTTGCCTTTATACGGCATGACGAGTATGCGCCAACCTGTTGGCTGTGGGATTCTTTCTGTAAGGGGTTTTTGTTTGGCTTCTTCTTCAGCTTTTTTCTTAGCTCGCTGTTGCCGCATAATATGGTCAGGTACGAATAGGGTCTTCGTCATAATCATCCTTTTTTAGCAGGGTTTGAAGTTCATCTAACGCATAGGTAAGTCCCTGAATCTCACCTATCATAGAACGGTAAGTCTCCATATCGGAAACTCCGCCGCTTGTCACGGAGATGCTAATGTCATCCACGCGATTCTGCAAGGTTCTTTTATACCTTGTTATAAATTGTATAGCATCCATTAACTACTCACAGTCACAATGTGTTGGCTGGCAGTCGCATCTGTTAAGGACGGGGTTAATTATTCTAGCTAACAGAACCGCCAAAAGCCTCTTCAGGCGCGTAATCATTACCATTACCATTTATCTTTCTATCAGTTATTGGCCCACCAGAAACCCAAGCATTACAAACACGCATGGAAGCGCACTTGAACTTTATGAATTGACAGTAGCCTATGTCTCCCGCATCCACAGATGCATATGGATCTGCCCCATCATTCATGCCGATGCCTTCAGCAATGCAATCTTTTATCTTTGACGTTAGATTAAAAGCAGCACAGTTACCACAACGACTATCTTTTGCGGCCTCTATGGATGCATTGAATGTGTCCGCTATCTTCTGCCAGAAACTATCGTTCTTGCCAGTGTCATCAAGGTTTGGATTTAACGGGCCATAGCCATACTCATCAATGGCGTTCTGCCTGTTCTCAAGATTTAAATCTAGGTCTTGAGTTGCGGCGGGGCACTCCCCCTGCATCTTGTCTACAGGAGTGCCATCTTGAATTTCTTTCGATAAGTCCAGCCCATCAGGGATTAGTTTGATTTCTATTTTCATGTCACACTACTCTATTGAATAAATCTTGAAGAGGTCTACTGTATTCTAGACCCATTGTCCTACCACCCCGATCAAAGTCTGGGTTCTTAAAAGTGGGTGTGATACTGCGCCTGTTGGGATCATACTCTTCGGAGCCTTTAGGATTCATAAAGCCCTTACTCGCTTCAAGCATCTGTGCTGGGGACATAAGTTCGTAGTCTAAAAACGCTTGGTCACCTATGACTAGATCTTCAGACAGGCGATCTCCGTAAGCTTCTCTTTCAGATCCAAACGCGGGTAAAGTTTTCATTGGATCTACACCCAAGCCCGCAGCGCCAATATCAACGCTCAAGTTAGGCTTAGATATGTCTGAGCCTGTGCTGAACATATCCCTCACTCTTTCCATCATAGGCGAAACGTAGCTCGACACATCACTAGCTGTTACACCACCTGTAAGCGGAGCCATCAAAGACCCCAGCATTCCGCTGCCTTCGTACAGTTCACTTTCAGGGTCAAGCTTTGGATCGTAAAACTGGCTGTCTTTAATCGCCACCGGATCATCTCGCATACTCATAAGCGTTGCCCCCATCATCGGGCCACCAAATAAGGAAGCTAGACCTCTGGCTGTCATCTCAGTTCCAGTCATAGGCTGTCGTTGTGCGCGTACTTCACCAAAACGAGTTGGGTCACCAGCCGAAACACCAGAGCGAAGAGTACCTGCGGTTTGGTTTCCACCCACTGGGGCGTTCAGGACATTAGTGCTGGCATAAGGATTGTTATACCTATCGACATTGAGGCTTGCTATTCCTTCCAGCGTGCCCTGTCCAAGAAGATTATTATAGCTGATACTTGATGGATCGATGCCTAGAACACGAGAAAAGAAACCCTCGTTACCGTAGGGGTTGGTTACCTGACCTTGGTCGTTACGTTGAATCCCGAGATCTGTTTCTACAGAATAATTAACGCCATCGCCGCCATCGCCGCCAAAAGCCTCTTTCTCGTAATCCGTTGCCATTTACTTTGTTCCTTCGAACTTACCACCTTGAATAGCGGCACCCATACCACGGCAAGACATGTACTTACCGTCCTTGGCTTCAATAGAACCACCGTAACTTAACTCTCTAGGGTTAGGCTTTGTAGGTTTTCTTTTACGAGATTCCCCAGTACGTTCTAAAATTTCTGGGCTAACTTCTTCTTTAAGAAGAGTCGCTCTGCCTTTAAGTTTTGCTTCAAGCTGTCGTTTGAGAGGCACTGGCTCGTACCCAAATCTTTCAGCGAAGTTAGGGGCGAGTTGTTCCATTCTAAGTTTTGCTTTTTTTTCTTTAACCGCTTGCTTGGGGGTCTTAGGAAGGACGGTCGGCTTCTTGCTTGCTCCGCCTTTTTCATATTTCATTTTGTTCATGTTATTCTCCATTATGACGGAGCCACCATCCCTGCGGCTTCTACCTTTATTTATAAGCTGTTTTGCCTCGCTAGTCGAGACACCAATATCTTTTCCGAACTGCGCTGCTCTAGGTTTTGCCATTAAACTAACTCTTTTCCGTGTTCAGCCATACCGCAAATGCACCTGTCATGGCCCCCGTGACTACACTTACCAGTGCCGACTGCTGTGTCGTCGGATCCGGCAGGAGCATGAACCACTCCACTACTCGCCACGCTGATATCGACATCATCAGCATCATAAAGCGAGGTAGTATCCTCCACCGTAGAAATCTTTCCATTGTTAGTTCTGTCACGATTCTTCCTCGCCTGCTCTTCCGTTGTTCTGTTGTTCATGTCCCACATGTAATACACTACTTCTTCCCGAAGAATTTAGTTGCGCTACGCACACCAAAAGAAGCGGCAACGATAACGCCCAAGGAATATTGATACCATTCAGGCATTGAATTGAGTTGGGCGAAGCCATTTGCGACAACCTCCTCCATACCGGGAATAAACGCCAAGATCAGTGGTATGCTAAACAAAATTACTAGCCACTCATCAGCCCACGAGTTGCTTTTACTTTTTGCCATCTCAAGATCCCAGTCGATCTCGCCTGTGGCTTTCTTCTGCATGACAACAGCTTCAGCCTGCGCCTTGGCAACCTTGGTTGCAGACACTGCCTTCTTCTCTTCGACCTTACCCTGTAGCCATGTACTGGCTAAAGAAGATATAGGACCTATCAACGCCGCTATCATTTTTTACCCTTTACCACGCTTTTCAAAGTTTTAGCTTGACCCGCATGCAGCTTAGAAGCTTTTTTAAGCGCCTTAACAACTTTTTTTATTTTTTTCTTTTTATTACCCGTAAGCATCAGCCACTCCTGTTCAGATTAGTTTTTAGTTTATTTGTCACGTAGCTTCTCCGTAAACACACATGACTTTATATCTGTGCGGAACAGGTGCCATCTGTCTTATGTCTGCCAGCATATAAACCGCTCTTATGTCACACTCTTGTTTGGTTTTGTATGGCCCATACATGTCCGTAAATTTGACGCACGAATTAGCGACGTTAAGTGCACACGCTAATACAACAGCCTCAAACATTACCGATCCTTACTTAATGCCGCCTGTGTGTTAATACGATAGATATTAACATCGTTACGATCACCCGCTATTTGCTCCTGCAATCCTTGGCGTTGCTGTGCCAGTTCATACTGTTGCTGTAGCTTGGCCTGATCAATCTGGAAGTCCATAGAGTCATTTTGCATCTTACGCTGTATTTCCTGCGTATCGTTCTGCAACTCCTGCTGACGGATCGCAACCAACGGATCCTCTTGCTGGGGTGGTTGTACCATAGGCATGATCTGCTTCATGATCTCTGTAACCTGCTGGGCAACAGCAGACTCAATTACTTCTGGAGCTACCTGCGGAACTGGCTCACCTTGTGCCTGCGCCTGTTGCGCCGCATTCTCGAAGAACGCCATGATCTGATCTCGTGCCAGCATAGATACGTGCTCCTGTACGTGAGCCTGCAACAACAAGAAACCCTGCGGGTTGGCAGACGCAACTGGTGACGACAAGAACATAGAGTGCGCCATGATGTGTGACTCATGATCCTGCTGTGGAAATGCCTGTGGCGGCATACCTTTTACAGAGTTTGCGTTCTCTGTAGCTGGATCAATAGGTTGCGGCGGCTGTGGCACTGGCAGAATACCGTCGATGTTCTTCACATCCAACGCATCGTACATACGACGATAGGCTTCGTACATGTTATGCATCTGCGGTGCGGCTTGAGCCAACTGCAACTGTGTCTGTGCTAGCGACAAACGCTGTGACATAGAAAATATTGACGGGTCACTGGCAGGCAACACATCAACACGACCATCAAAGTCCTGCGCCATAATCTCAGCAGGCATGTTCTGCCCGACAAAGTATGGATACGGCATTGGATTGTCGCTGAATACCTGCGCCAGCAAACGGAACTCTTGCTTCTGAGCATAGTGCAAACGCTTGTGAATGCTTGATATGATCTTCGAGCCTTGCTCGATCAGTGCAACGGTTGTTCCGACTGGGGCTTGTGAGTTGACGTCGGCAATTTTTGCGTCTGCAACCTGTGCAAATCTCCGGCCTGAATCGACGATAACGCCCAGTAATTGAGCAAGTGTCCCAGAAGGTTCCTTGTATGGAAGGGGCATAAGAGCATTCCGAAGATCACCACCGGGAGCATCAATATCACGAAACTCGCCGGGACTAAGCGGTTCATCATCATTGCGAATACGAACGCCACGGGCTTTAAAACCAGCAGGGAGATTAGAGAGCGTCCCCGCATCGATGAGTTGTCTAAGAATCGAAGTCGCGGCACGAGACAAACCCCCTATTGTATGCAACAAACCAAAGCCATAAAAGCCAAAGCCGGGCAAAAACTTATAGTGAACGAAGTATTGGCGCTTTTTCTTTAGGGGATCCACTTCCCGATAATTACGCACAATCGATAGTACCTTTCCCGAAGCATCGTCCAGAGTGACGATGTAGGGAAGCTTAATACCAGTTGGCTCGCCTTGCGTATCCATATCCTCAAAACCATCAAGGTCAAGGTCAGTGTGGATTTCAAGTAAGGTATACACGTCATCCGAATACGATGGACGAACGCCTTGAAGCTCATCTTCAGTTTGTTTAATAGGTCTGTCATCTTCCTCATCCGATGCCTGTAGTTCAATGTCACGATAAACACCCGCAACCTGCATCTTGCGCAGCTCGTTCTCAGTCATGCGAACAACATGTGTCACACGCTCGGCAGTGCCCAAGTCAGATGCAGAATAAGGTACAATCAAATCATCAGCAGGAATGAACTTGGATACAGCACGATCCTTGCCTGCGTCCTGATATACTTTCTTAAATGTAGAACCTGTCAGTGGTAGGTAGAACAACATCTGATCCGTGTCAGGATCAAACTCTTCCATCACTTCCGTAACCTGATAGTTCATAAAATCTTTTACACGCTGGGCTTGATCTTCACGAGCCGCGTCAGGTGTGCCAGCTATGTTCGTCTTCACAGGTCCGCCAGCAGGTATCATCTCTTTGTATGCCTGCGCCTGAAACTGCGTAACAGCCTCACTAAGTAACGGATGGTGAACACCACTAGCACCCAAGAACGGAGCACTACGCTCCTCGTAGTTAACACCCAGTAGCTTCATACCACTCGATATGGCATCTTCCCAATCAGACCGAGACTCACGATCATCGTCAACCTTGTCACGAAGGTCCGAGGACAAAGAACCAAGTTCGGAATCATCAAGAACCTCGGCTAAATTAGCACTGTGATCGTACATCTCAGTTTGGATCTCGAACCCCTGTTCTTCACCCACAAGTTCTATGCCATCAGGTAGTTGATCCTCGGCAGGTAACTCTACTTGTATTTCTTCAGGCATCATGTCCGCTGGTCCGCCAGCGCCCATTGCCATGTCAACCATCTGTGGTGGTAGTGCCATTAAAAGGCTCCTTGTTTATCTTTTACGAATATAACTTAAATACGTTACCAATGCCAGACCGTAGGTCAACCTTGCCGCCAGCGGCATATCTTCGAGGTATTATAGTCTCGTCGGGAATAGACGTAAGGTCTATGTATGTTAGTGGGTATCCATCTATCTCGTCACTTACTTGATTAACATTCGCTACTAAATCGTCCGCAGAAACAGTTCCTGTTTTTAACTCGGGGTACTGCTGTTTGAGTTCTTTAATAACTTTTTCAGGTGCGTCTTTGTACCCAAGCTTAAACATCTCAGGGCTAAAAGGTTTGTCTGTTGTTAGCTCTTCTCTACGAAGTTCAGCGATGTCTCGATAGTCGGGGAAGTAAACACGTTTTAAATTATTCTTCTTAGCGTCCTGAATAGTCATCATGATATTATGACGCGACGCCTGAATCGACGTTTTGAACGGCTGTGCAGGTATAAATTCAACGTCGGTATCTCTTACAGGTATTCCTACCATGTCAGCGTCAGGTGCGTCGTACACATATTGCACAAAATCGTCGGGCAAATCATCAAAGACTTTATTTTTTAGATTCTCTACCTTGGCGTCAGACGTTTCTTTTTGCCGCTGCATTTTCATAACGCCATCACGAGCCGTAATTCTCGATTGGTTTAGTTCCTTAAAACGATTTTTGTTATTAATAACGCCCTTGAAGTCCACAGTGCGATTGGATATTGACTTTGAAAACACGTCTCGAAGTCGTTGTACTTGATCAGCAGTGGCTTCAGCGTTGTTGTACACCGACGCAACAGCATAGTCTTGAATGTTCTTAGCCATATCGGCGGCGGCGTTTCCTACTGGAATATTTTTTATCGGTATCCCAGTCGTTGGATCAAAGTTTAACTTTGCTAACTCCTCTGGCGAACTGCTGAGAGCGTTCTCAAGAGCAAGCCTTGCCTGACCCTCGTTTAAATCAAACCTAATCGCAGCGTCCTGAACAACGGAGTTAAGGAAGTCAGGGGCGGCGACACTTAGTTGAGAATCAATAACTACTGGATTAGCATCGTTAAGACGTAAGTCTCGACCTATTTGATAAAAGATATCCGAAGACTGGTTCAAGGGACCCACTAAATCCGACAGGCTTCGAGCTTCTGCATCAATAGACTTAGCCTCTATGTCTGCCTGACGCACTTTTAGGCCGAGATCCATCGTGTCCTGTTGTGCCGCTCGCATAGCCACAAAAGATGGCTCATCTCGCAACTTTTCCAGCCTAGCGTCATAATCAGCTTTTCTCTGAGGCGTTAAGGTAACATATTCATTTGTTACCACCCCGCGATCATTGGATACCGTAAGAGTTTCCCCAGCACCCATCTGTTGAAAAACATCAAACTGATTTTCTTCCAAGATCCTAGAATCACCGCCCGCTAAATCGTCCTTATGATCACTGTAACGGACGTGGGCAAAGTTACCATCCACACCTTCAGCGTGACTGAGCGGATGATTCTTAGCGGCAGATGGCGTGTTCTTGTTAGACACAACCAGCATACCATAATCCTTTTGCCGATCTATGTTGGTGCCAGTATCCGTGGCGGCCATAAATCTTTGCATGCCCTCTGCAATAAGACTACCATCTATAGGATCACCCGGTGCCAAGCCATCATTAACGCCCTTGCGAAGCTTTGTTATTTTTACTTCCGGATTGTTGGCGTTAAAATAATCAAGAACCTCATCAACATCCATCTTACGACGAATGTTGCCCTTGGTAGTTAGAAACGAAGCCAAACCACTCGTATCCAACTCGGCCTTAGTAACAGAAGGCTGATTCTTCAACCGAGCTAAATACTGCTCGCCAGTCAAACCCTTCTTGCCCAAACCCATTACAGTCTCGGCATTGTCCAAAGCATTACGAACAGGTGAGTAATCAGCCTGATCAGCCGCAAAAATAGACCCAGAAGGAACGCCTTCTTTCGTAACAGGGTTTAATCCAGCACTTTCATTTGAAGCACCCGGTACACCAACCGTGTTTTTAATAGGCACAAACTCATCCGAGTCAGCTTCCTTAACCACAGTTCCAAGGTCCAAGGGCGAAGAATCAAGCTCCGCGTTTCCTGAACCCTTCTTCTCGATCCCCGAACCTCGGGCCTTGGTAGCTTTTGCGAAAAGACCAGCTAGGCCAGCCATGCCAAAGTCCATGCCAAACCCACCCGCTACACGACCAATCATCTCAGGTACAGTGTCAGTAGGGCGACGGTAATCTACACCTATAGCCTCGCCAAGATCAGCGTACTTGTCGATTAAGTAAGCAGATCCACCAACAGGCTTTTCCGGTACAGGAACACCTACACCACGCATCGCCATTGTGGTCAAATCCACAGGAGCACCAACCAAATCAAACGGGGCAAACTTAGCCCCCTCAACCATTTCTGGAACCTCAGTAGCAATCCGATCACCCACGCCAGCCAAGTTACCCATGCGCTTCTTAAAGCCTTGAGCAAATAACGCACGCTGTTCAGTAGGTGTGGGTTGTGCCATTACGCAATCCTCGTGGGTTTCTTCTTCTCAGGAAGCAAGATCTTTGAAAACCGATTGGGAACTAGCCGAACCTTGGGCTTAGTAATATTCCCTGTTGCGCGTCGGTGCCCAGTCCTCAAGTTCTTCTCCGTTCAAACTAATAAAGCCCCCTTGGCGAAAACGCATCAGAGCCATTGTCATACTATCACAAAAGTCATCATGATCGCCATTAGGAAAAGAAGCAACCTCCTCGATCACGTCTTCAGCAAACCTCTTGCCAGCAGGATACCAAACCTTACCACCCTCAAATATAGGCGAAGCCATATGCATGCGTGTGGTTTTATCCATTCCACCGCCCCCCTTCTTACGACCGGGGCTAAATGTCAGGACAGGGAGGTTCAGTAACCTCATCTCGTCAGCCAAAGGTGTACCAGACGCTTTTGCCTCTATCAGCATCATGTCCGGTTCCCAATACTCATATTCTTCCTGTGCTATGGTCTTGAGTTCAGGAAAATTCCAACGACCCTTCTTAGCATCCAACATAATCAAATGCTGCTCGCCGTTGCTGTGAGGCTCAAACACACCCCATGTGGTTATCGCACTGTAGTCAGCAGTCTCTTTCTTGCTGAACGCAGTATCATAAGACTGAATAATATAGTCAAGCTTCGGAATATCTTCGTGCTCCCACTCCTGCCACCACTCGCGCTTTATCATCGCAGTTTCTTCAGACACAGGATTCTGTTGCCACTGCGCATTCCATTTGCCCGGGGACAACGAAGCTTTGACCTTTAATAATTCTTCCTTCTTCCAGAATTCTGGCCATAACGGCTGATCAGATGGCATGATGGCCGGAAATTCTACGACCTCCCACTGGTCAGACATGATGTCGTTACCCTGCGCTTGCAGTAACCGACCAGTCAAATCCTTCTTTGACCACCTAGTCTGAACAATAATAATGGCGCCGCCCGGCTGAAGACGCTGTCGCGGACCAGATGTGTACCACTCATAGGTTCTATCGTAGGCAGTAGTCGATAATGCGTCCTGCTCCGAGTGCGGATCATCAATGATAATCAAATCGCCACCACGGCCAGTCATTGCCGCGCCCACCCCAGCGGCAAAGTATTCACCCCCCGCGCTAGTCTCCCACCGACCAGCAGCTTGGGAATCCTGTTTCAAGTCCGTTTTCGGAAAGACTTCCGCATATACAGGGTCAGCGATCAAGTCACGAACTTTACGACCGAATCTTACAGCAAGTTCAGTGTTCATGGTAGCCTGAATGATTTTTAACTTAGGATTTCGACCCAAGAACCACGAAGGCATCAAATAGGACGCAAATTCTGACTTGGAATGTCGAGGCGGCATGTTCACTATCAGGCGCTTCAAGTCACCCGAAGCAATCCTTTCTAGTTTTTTAGCAATGATTTTATGATGACGACCAACTATGAACCCATCGTAAACATGATTTACGTAGTGCATAAAGCTTTCACGCGCTAAGTCGCGGGTTTCCAAACGCTTTAGCTGTTCTTCTAGCAGAAGCATTTCTCGTAGGTCGTCTTCGGGGATCGTGTCTAGTTCTAAGCTCATACCCAAACAATAATACATGCCAATGAATTTATCAATGCAGCCATGCCATGCCATTCTGTCAACCCCGTCCCCCGAAATAAGGGGGTGCCCCCTAAAATAAACGCAAACCTGATACGCGATCGCGCCCAGTAACCCCAGCGCGCCAGTTTAGAATGCGTCTAATTAACAGAACCGGGAATATTTAATTGCATTTTATTTGGGATAATCTCTTTTTATCTCTTGAATTATGGGATTATATACCTATATATAATAGGTAACGAAACAAACAAGGGAATTAATCAAATGAATACTCGAGATACAATCAAGAAGGCGCTTAAAGGTCGGATCATGACGATGGTATTCACCAAGAAGAACGGTGATATCCGCAAAGCATATGGACAGGTCGTCGAGAATGATCAACGTCCAAGTGATGACTATCCAAACCTGATTACGTTCGTTGATTTCAGCGTGGGTGGTGTTAGATCCGCCGACCTATCAAACGGTGATTGGATTATCAAATCCGGTAACACAGTAATGAGAAGGGGTTAGATCATGCGCAAAGCTATTACTCGCATTCATGTAAACCAGCACGTTATCCGTGCTAATGCAAAGACAGGTGAACGCGATCCCGTGTTCACCGTTAAGAACCGGAATACGAATACATACGCTAATTCGGTCGAGATCGAAGGTCGTATGCGCCTAGTCTATAGCCCTGACAAGCCGTTATCATGTGGCGCCAAGGTCTGGATCGAAGTGATGGACGATCAAAACATTGTC
>Ga0181400_1000335_pt1 | contig 20087 bp, 20 predicted proteins | sample 23SPOviralmetaG_FD_130129 | JGI IMG/M metagenome (GOLD analysis project Ga0181400, IMG submission 130129) | Marine viral communities from the oligotrophic San Pedro Time Series (SPOT) site, San Pedro Channel, CA, USA - 23 SPOT_SRF_2011-06-22 | ecosystem: Environmental > Aquatic > Marine > Strait...
CAATACCGTGATGCTCCTATTCGTCCCGTCGCAGTAGATGCTTCTGGAGAATGGATTGCATATATTGCATCATATGGTAGTTGGGCAGAGGCTCAAATGGATAGACCGATGTGGTCTCCTGGTAGAGCTGACATGAATAATCATGGTAACGTTTCATACAGTGTAAATAGATCTGATAACTATCATATTCAACATATTGGTAAATCAGCTACAACTAATGATCCCGTCTTACTCTATAATTATAGACACCATGATTATGCTCAGATCATGAAAAAATATGATGTAAGTGCAAATACTTTAACAACCTTAAACACTTACAATGTTGCGCCTGCTGCTGGAGGCACGAGTTATGGTGGTGCAAGAGGAACGACTACTATCGGTGATGTACCTAAATACGCATCGCAAACATTTACAGACTTTACCTCAGGTGCAGATGCGGCTGATAAAGGATTCTACGTTCCATACTTTGACACAAACTACGATTATCATCCACACTATTATCAGTGGGATACATCAGCAGATACTTTCACTCGCAACACAGATATAACAATTAGTGGAGACAAAAGTTCTGTACATTTTGCATCTATCTCTGGCGCGCCTGGTGACAATACTGGCCATAGAGTAGTAATTTATAATGATACTCATGTGTCAAATGGAACGCGCTATCTTTCTCTTTATGCATTTTCTGGTCAACAGACTATTCATGATGGAGCCAATACATCCCGAACAATTGTAACGTATAGTTGTGGTGCATCTGACCCTAAAACTCTTACACATCATTCTACTACTATAGTTCCTTTTACTCCAATGAATATCTGTTATGTAAAAGATGACAAATCTGTAATGGCTATTATGACTAAAGGTGCTTTGTATTTCTATACTTGGGATGATACAAATGGATGGGAATTAACTCAAACTGTAGCCGGAAGATTCCATGCTATTGGTAGAGATAAAACAGATAGAATTTGGGCAGTCGAGCAATCCACGAGTGGATGGTATATGGATGCACATGTGCTATCGTTAGATGTTCCTGTTAAAGTTACTGTCACACCTGCTTCGAGTTCATACAATTACACAGGATCAACAATCAACAGTAGTGTAGCGGTAAGCGCTTTCAATATATCAAACGAGCGAGTCGCAAAAGATATTAAATTGACTATTGATGGTACAAGTATGCAGTTTGATTCAGATGGCAGTGGTAACGCAAACTCTGATTCAGCAACAGTGACTACTCTTACTAACGCTGATATAAGTAAACCAATTAAGATTGTAAGTTCAGGTCTATCAGAAATTATTGCAAATATAAACCTGTAAGGAAATGTTATGCCACGAGCGACTATTCGGGTCAATGATGGTTCGCCTAAAAGAACGACTCCTGCAGGGATAACTATTGTTCGCAATGAAGGTAGCAATCAAAAACTAGCTCCTGCAAACACTGTTAATCTTGAAATCTCTCGAAGAGATTTTGATATACAAAATAATGGTGCTTCTGGTATTGCACCAGCAACTGCACAAGGTGTAATTCAACCAAACATCTCTGGCATGATTGCATCTTATGATGCAACTACGTTTGCAAATAATGTTTGGTCTGATAATACTGGATCATATAACACTGATGCATCTCGAGGTACAGTATCAATATCTTCTACACAGTTAAATGGATATGATATTCTTGAAGGCGCAACAACTGACGGTTTAAGATTTCCAACAGGTGTTCTTCCTAGTAGTTTTACACTTTTTCATCTGACAAGATATACTGGTACTGAAGCAAGAATATTTCAAGGCATAGCCGGTAACTGGTTAGATGGTTTTTGGAGTGGCCGTGCTGGTGTTGCATATCACGATGGATGGATAACACCTCAAACAGATTTACACACAACAAATTGGGTTTTGTCTACTTCGCAAAATTCTTTGTATAGATCGAATGGCGTGACAAGAGGAACGAGCGGAGGTAGTTCATCAAGACAATTAGGATTAAACTATGGAGCTTATCCTGCTGAATATTCTGATTGGCAATGCGCTGAAGTCATTGTTTTTAATAGGCATTTAACTTCCGCTGAATATACGAACGTTGAGCAATATCTTTCTTTTAAATATGGAATTGCAGTCGGTGGTTCAGTCGCGACTTCTTGGCCGTATCCTGGAACATTCGGCGCACTACAAGGTAATCGAGATACTGGTATTCGTTCAGTTTTATCTTCTTATTCTGGTAGCTCTGTGCCAATGAATCACGTATCCAAAAGAACACCTATTGTTGTTTCGAAACCTTCAAGACAAGAAATTATACTTGCAAATCAAGTGCGCGCTAGAATTAAAACAACCGGACAGGTAAACACTAGACTACAAGATACAGTTGCTGTACAACTTGCCGCATCTGGCGGCGGTGGAGGCGGTGGAGGTGGAGGTAGTTCCGACTCTGCAGTAGCATCAACAATTAAACAGATTTGGTACTAAGATATGTCACTTAATAGAACACTCGCAGGACTCATAGATGCCTCAGGAGAATTAACTTCAGGAGGTGGGTTAGATGTATATGCCACACTCGATAATCTTCCTACAACAGGATTAACTTCAGGTGATCAAGCATATGTGTCTGCTACGAGTAGATTTTATATCTCAAATGGTTCTGGTTGGTATAATGTAGCACTCGTAAATGCCACACCGAATCTTACTATCAGCCCATCAGGTGCAATTGAATTAAACACAGATGGATCAACTACTACTATCACCTTAACTGCAACAGACTCTGATTATCCAGATGCGGCATTAACGTTTAGTGTGGATTCTGATGGTAGTTTTGGTGGTTTAGGCACAATTAGTCAAGATAGTTCTGTATTTACGATTACACCATTTAGCAGAGATTCTGCCACTACTACATCTTCAACATTAACATTTAAAGCATCAGATGGTATTAGTTTTGGATCTGGTACTAGAATATTATCATTAGAATTTAGTGTTGCAAATTCGAATCACACTACATTACTGTTACAAGCAGCTACGGGGACAGATGCCCAAGTTGATGCTTCAAGTAATAGTTACACCTTAACCAAATATGGCACTCCAGTTTCAACTGCAGCTTCTCCATATCATCCTGGTGGATACAGTACATATTTTGATGGTACAGGTGACTATCTCTCCATTCCAGATCACAATGATTTGGACTTTGGGTCGTCAGACTTTACAATGGAATGTTGGATATATGTTCCAGATCCATCAATCACTGTTATCTTAATGAGTAAAAGAGCTAGTAGTTCTACGTATGGTGCAACATATATTGCTCTCGTAGGTGGTAATGCCGCCGCGTCTGCTACATCAAATAATAGTTCATGGGATATAATTCCTGTTAACTCTTCTTTTGGTGCTGTTTCTGCAAATACTTGGACGCATCTCGCATTAGTTCGTGATGGTAATAACTTTACAGGTTATGTTAATGGAGTTGGTACATCTTTAGGAACTTCTTCATCTACTATTGCTGCAAATAGTAGTGCAGTAACAATTGGTGGTGACACTGATGGATACCAAATAAACGGTTATATAAGAGATGCTCGATGGGTAAAAGGAACAGCAGTATATACATCTAACTTTACTCCACCAACAAAATCATTAACTGCAATTACAAATACAGTTTTACTCGCTTGTCATCATCCATCTGCAACTGTAGATGGATCAACCAATAATCACACAATGACGATTGGCGGTAACACTTCTACACGAAGATTTGGTCCATATGATTATTTAGGATATACCAAAACAGATCACGGTGGTTCTGTATACTTTGATGGAACAGCTGATTATTACATTGCTCCTTTTAGTATAACTGGTGTAAGTAATATAACTGTAGAAGCATGGATTTATATGGAATCTATAAGTAGTCACAATGTTATTTACAGTCAATATCCAAACGCTAATGCTGGAGATTACTCTGGAAGACATATGTTTTATGTTGCAACTCAAGATAGTAAATTAAAATACTGGGTAGCCGATGATGGAACTGCCGAGCATTCTGAGGTTTTAAAATTTAACACATGGTATCATGTAGCATATGTTAGAGATGGAAATACTATAAAATTATATGTAAATGGCAAGGGCGAAACATCTGGTATTACATTCGATCGTGCAATATATAGCGAAAATATTAACTTGGTTGCCGAACCTACCAATAGTAATCATTTTGAAGGTTATGTAACTGACTATAGAATAACATATAATAGCACCACATATACAGGTGATTTTACTCCAACAACTGCGCCATTAACATCTAGCTCAGATACAAAATTATTAACATTTACAAATAAGAATGACATTTGGGATACCGGAACTGGTAAGCTATTAACCAAAGCAAATAATGTAACAGCAAGTAATACACAAAGAAAATTCGCGACATCTTCTGCAATATATTTTGATGGTACTGATGATTTTATTACTGTAGCAGATAGCACTGATTTTGATTTTGGTACCGGCGATTTCACTATGGAAGGTTGGTATTATGCGACAAATGTTAGTGGCGATAGATACCTTCTTAACTTTACGACATCTGCTGGTAATGGTCATTTTGGTGTTAATTTTTATAATGGTGGATGGAGAGTTGGATTATTTAACGGAAGTCTAATTACTGGCACTACTGGTATCGAAACAAATGTGTGGCATCACTTTGCTTGGGTAAGAGCAAGTGGCGTGATGAAATTTTATATTGATGGTACTCAAGTTGGATCAAATGTAACATATTCTAGTGCACTAGATTGTAGTGGTACATTTAGAATAGGTACATATGCTACTACTACAACTTATGGCGAATATTTAGGTTATATGCAGGATATAAGAATTACAAAAGGTCTTGCTAGATACACAGGTAACTTTACCCCACCAACCGCAGAATTTAGTGGCTAGTTTAATTCAAAAAACATATAAATAGTCAAAAGATTTTTTATCGGAGACTATTTTATGGCACCACCTAATTCCAGAGATACACTGATTGAGTATTGTAAAAGACGACTCGGTGATCCAGTATTAGAAATTAATGTTGATGAAGATCAAATTGAAGATCGCGTCGATGAAGCTATTCAGTATTATCAAGAGTATCACACTGATGCGACTGTACGCACTTATCTAAAACATCAGGTTACTGCGGCCGATAAAGCTAACGAATATATTCCGATTTCGTCTGACATTTTGTATGTTTCAAAATTGTTTCCTATTGCAAGTTCTTTTAATACCTCATTTAATTTTTTTGATATAAAATATCAAATGATGTTGAACGATATTGCAGACTTGCAAAATTTTGCAGGTGATTTGGCGTATTATGATCAAATGCAACAATATTTGTCTATGCTAGATATGAAATTGAATGGAGCACCTCAGGTTAATTTTTCTAGACACCAGGATAGGCTGCATATTTTTGGAGACTTTCATGACGATGATATTATTGTAGGTGAATATGTAGTAGCAGAAGTTTATAGCGCTTTAGATCCAGACACGTATACGTCAATCTATAATGATATGTGGCTAAAAGAATACACCACTGCTCTTATCAAACAACAGTGGGGACAAAATTTAATTAAATTTGAAGGCATCGTGATGCCTGGGGGCGTGACATTTAATGGTAGACAATTATATGATGATGCAACTCAAGAAATTCAAGCGTTAAGAGAGAGAATTAGAGACGAGTTCGAATTACCACCAGATTTCATGGTAGGATAATATGGCTCGTAATTTCTACTTTTCAGAAAAAGTTCAATCAGAGATCAACCTGTATGAAGATTTAGTCATAGAGGCGTTAAAGATCTATGGGCAAGACGTTTATTACATACCTCGTGATTTAATGAACGAAGATTTTTTGTTGGGAGATGATCCAACATCGAACTTTAACTCTGCTCAAAAAATTGAGATGTATATTGAAAACGTAGAAGGATTTGATGGTGAAGGAGATCTTTTTACAAGATTTGGTGTTGAAATTAGAGATGAATGCACATTTATTGTATCAAGAACACGTTGGAAAAATCAAATTAAAAGATTTCAAAATTCAGGAATTGAAATATTAAGACCAGGAGAAGGTGATTTAATCTATCTACCTCTCACACAATCAATGTTTCAAATAAATCACGTAGAGCATGAACAACCTTTTTATCAAGTTCAAAATGTGCCGGTTTATAAAATGCGATGTACTCTATTCGAATACACAGGCGAAGACTTTGATACTGGCGTTGAAAATATTGATCAGGTTGAAAGAGATTATGCATATCAGTATGTTGTTCAGCTACTTGGTCCTAAGAAACCTAAAGCTAGAGCAGTGTTGGGACCATAATGGGCAAAGTTAATCAATTAGTTATAGTAGATAGTGGAAATTATTTCACAGTAGCACCAACTGTTATTGTAGAATTTCCATATTATGATAGTGCTAATTTGTATGGATTTTCTGATTCTGCAAAGTTTGGGTGCGCATCTTTATATCATGACAGTAATACTATTATGAGTTTAATTGATAGCGATATAACTTCCGATAGAAATGGAAGCTTAGCATCAAGTGAGATCTCATTTTGGTATTATGCAGATTCTAGTAGAAAATGCACTTTAGCATGGACACCTAAAGTAAAGCTAATGTCAGATGGTTCAGGCCAATTTGGTGTTGTGTATAATGTTGATTCAGCTTATAAGACATTAGGAGGTATTGGAAATACGTTAAATCACTGGAATACTGATCGTGCTATTACTCCTGGGCAATGGAATTTTTTACATGTAGTTGTGACTGATAGCAACATTTCAGTTGGTGTTGATAGTGATGCTTCTTTCTTTACATTTAGAGGAAATGACGGAACTTCTGCTCCTGGAGGATTTTTAGATAGTGGCACTAAATTTAGGTTAGGAAATGATGCTGATAGCGTAGGACCAACTGGCTATACATCAGATGCTGTTCCTACGCCAGTGTTTAATTTTGGATTTCCTGGAAAAATAGATAATTTTACATTCACTACTTTAGATAATGGAATTTTTGATTCTGCGCAATGCACTCGCGTACCAGATTCTGTAGATGATTATTATTTTAATACTACTCCTATGATTCACCAGCGTTTTGATTATCGTAGAGCAAAGGGAGTAGCTGCAATCGATTCTGCTGCTTTAGGTGGCACCGGTGCAATCACAAGTATACACGTATCAGATTCTGGGTGTGGCTATACAAGAATACCTCGTGTAGCAATCATCGATAACCGAGTCAATGACAGTGATTATCAAATTGGAGATAGTGTAGGTCAAACTTTAAGTAGTGGCCAACTAATGACTGGAGAAGTAGCAAGATATAAGCTTGATTCGGCTGGAGATTCAGATAGATACTTATATCTAGCTCATGTAGGATCTAGTGATGGTGTATTGAGAACATTTGAAGAAAATATTACTGTATTTAATAGAACATATAGAAATGGCCAGAGAGCTACTACAGGTTTGAAAGCTATTGGTGTTGGAGAAGACAACAAAATGTCTAACACAGAACAAAATAATGAATTTACTAAATCTTATATTGATGATTTCTTAGATTTTACTGAAAATAATCCGTTTGGTGATCCAGAGGATCAATGATGTTTGGACAATATTTTTATCACGAAAAAATACGTAAGTCTGTTTCTCTTTTTGGCAGGCTATTTAATAATATTTACGTAGTTCGTAAGAATTCGGCCGGTGGTATTCTCAACCAGTTGAAAGTTCCTCTTGCGTATGCTCCGAAAATGAAGTATTTAGAAAGAGTGCGTGAAAATGCAGAGTTGCCAGGTGATCAAAAGGTAGCGTTAAAGCTTCCTCGAATGTCATTTGAAATTACCGCAATTGATTATGATACTACTCGTCAATTGACAAAGGTGAGCAATTTTAAAGCAATTGCCGGAAGTAATTCTTCTAGGCAAAAATTTTATTCTCCTGTTCCATATACTATCGATTTTTCATTAAATATATTTGCTAAAAATCAAGATGATGCATTACAAATTGTAGAGCAAATTCTTCCTACGTTTAATCCTCAATATACAATTACAATATTACCATTCTTAGAAGAGTATCCTGATTTCAAAGAAGATATTCCTGTTATAATTCAGTCAGTAACTTTTACTGATGATTATGAAGGATCATATGAAACTAGAAGAACTATCATATACACAATAGCTTTTCAAATGAAAGTAAGCTTCTATGGTCCAATAGGAACTCAAGATATTGTCCGGACTACTACTGCAAATCTATTCGATATGGATAGACTAGGTACTGATTCGGATGCATTTTTAGAAGCTGTTACTGTAGAACCTAATCCTACAAGCATTTTTGGAATGCCTGATAGTGATTTTGGATTTAGTACTACTATTACTGGAGTAGAATAATGACCATTACGTTAAGAAGCACCAAAGGAAGCGAGCTCTCATTTGCTGAGCTCGACGGAAACTTTCAAGATCTAAATCTCAGAGCTTCACAAAATGCTAATAATATTAGTAATATAGACTCTGATTTAACTTATTATACTGCGATTGTAAACGCACTAGATTCAGGATTTGATTCTGACGTTGCTGCACTCAATGGAAGAGTTGGTCCTTTAGAAGCACAACAAGCCTTGAACACAAATAACATTGCCACTTTACTTACTGATGTGGCCACTAATACAGGCAATATATCAACTCTTCAAACAAATGTCAGTACTAATACAAGCAATATAAGTAATAATACTGGAAATATTGGCACGCTTACAACTACATCAGCAACGCATACTAGTCAGATTGGTGCGTTATTAACCAATGTATCAAATAATGATTCAGACATTGCACTTTTATACGATATGAGAAATATCAATAATGAAAGATTAGATTCATCTGATGCTAGCTATATTAGCTTATCTTCTTTAAAAAGTGTCGTAGCAGCATCTGCTGATTTTTCTGATTTTCAAACGAGGATAGCTGCCCTATAGGTGATAAATGGATAATGAAGATGATAAAAATGTTCAAAATGATTATGAATATTCAAGAAGTACATATTATGAACTAATAGAAAAAGGCAGAGAAAGCTTAGATATGATGATAGAAGTTGCTCGAGAATCAGAGCATCCGAGAGCATATGAAGTTTTGTCTGGACTAATAAAAAATATATCAGACGTGAATGATAAATTGATGGACCTTAATAAGAAAAATAAGGAAATTCAAAAAGACGAAGTTAAGCAGATCGCGAATACAACAAATAATAACTTATTTTTAAGCTCTACTGCAGATCTTCAAAAATTATTGAATGGTAAGGATGATAGTGTAATAGATGTCACAGCAAGAGACGTATCTAGGGAATCCTCAGGTTAAAAGAGATGGTGTCGTACAAGAATGGACACAAGAACTAGTAGAAGAATACTCAAGATGTATGAAAGATCCTATTTACTTTGCGCGCAATTATTGTAAAGTAATTTCACTTGATAGAGGTTTAGTTCCATTCGAGCTTTATCCTTATCAGAAAAAAATGTTTGAGACGTTTAATGAGCATAGGTTTAACATTGTACTGGCTTGCAGACAATCGGGAAAATCGATTTCCGCGTGCGCCTACCTGCTCTGGTATGCGCTGTTTAATCCAGAGCAAACTATCGCGATCCTCGCGAATAAGGGAGCTACCGCTCGTGAGATGCTGTCACGCGTCACCCTCATGCTCGAAAACACCCCGTTTTTTCTGCAGCCGGGATGTAAAGGACTAAATAAAGGCACGATTGAGTTCAGTAATAACTCAAGAATTATAGCTGCTGCAACATCCGGATCTTCTATTCGTGGTCTTTCAGTAAATCTTCTTTATCTTGATGAGTTTGCTTTTGTTGAAAAGGCAGCTGAATTCTACACATCTACATATCCTGTTATTTCATCAGGTACTAACACTAAAGTAATTGTAACTTCTACTGCAAATGGCATCGGCAACACTTTCCACAAAATTTGGGAAGGTGCAATGCAAAATGTAAATGAATTTAAGTCTTTTAGAGTTGATTGGTGGGATGTGCCTGGTCGAGATGATCAATGGAAAATGCAAACAATTGCAAATACATCTCAATTACAGTTTGATCAGGAATTTGGGAATACTTTCTTTGGTACTGGCGATACACTAATTGGTGCTGAAACTCTTATGGGTTTACGAGCTAAAAACCCGAAACGTTTTCTTGAGGGCGGCGCGCTAGCTATATATGAGGAAACGGTGAAAAAGCACAATTATATCATGACTGTAGATGTGGCGAAGGGAAGAGGCCAGGATTATTCTACTTTTACAGTGATCGATATTAGCACTAGACCTTTTAAGCAGGTTGCTGTTTATCGCAATAATGCTATCTCTCCTTTACTCTTCCCTGATATTATATATAAGTACGCAGTTTCTTACAATGAAGCATATGTAGTAATTGAATCAAATGATCAGGGATCGGTAGTGTGTAATGGATTATATCATGATCTAGAATATGAAAATGTGCATGTTGAATCTACTGTTAAAGCTAATGCTATTGGCATTGAAATTACTCGTAAAAGTAAAAGAATTGGTTGTTCAGCAATTAAGGATTTGCTTGAAACAGGAAAACTTGAAGTTTGTGATGAAAACACTATCTTAGAAATTTCTACATTTGAGGCAAGAGGGCAATCATATGAAGCATCTGATGGAAACCATGATGACTTAATGATGAATCTTGTGATGTTTGGTTATTTTACTGCAACAAACTCATTTGCTGATTTGACAGATATTGACATTAAACATATGCTTTTTGAGCAAAGAAGAAAAGAAATTGAAGAAGATATTGTGCCATTTGGCTTTATAGACAATGGAAGCGATTTCATAGAAACTCTAGAAAGAAAACCGGAAGATAAATGGCAAATTCAAGACTATGATCCTGATTTCGGTGGTGGTGAAGTCGTATATGATAGAGAATGGTAATATTATAAATAATAGCATATTGAACAATAACCGTATTATGATATCATATAATTAGCAGAAGGAAACAAAGCTATGGCACTCGGCACACCGTCAGAAAGTCCAGCGGTTGTTGTAAAGGAAATAGATTTGACAGGTGGCGTTCCTAACGTCCAGTCAACTACCGGAGCAATCGTAGGTAACTTTCGTTGGGGTCCGGTTGAAGAAAGAACTCTTGTTAACAATGAAGCAACATTAGTTGATACTTTCGCCAATCCAGACTCTGACACCACAATAGATTTTCACTCAGCTGCTTATTTCTTACGTTACACTAGCTCATTGCAAGTTGTACGAGAAGTAACATCAGTAGCTAAAAACTCTCGTTCAATAGTTGGACAAGCTAATACCGACAGTGATGGTTCACTGGACACAGAAATTGTTAAAAACGAGATCGATTTTAATTCACAAAAATCATCACTATCAGCAGCAAGTCACACCTTTGTAGCAAAATATCCAGGTGAACTTGGTAACTCTTTGAAAGTAAGCTTACTTGCAGCAGACTCAGCAGGTGGCGTAACGTTTTCAAATTGGACATACGCTGATGATTTTGATAAAGCCCCTGGAACATCAGTATATGCATCTGGTAGAGGTGCATCAAGAGATGAAGTTCATGTTGCTATCATTGATAGTAACGGAGAATTTACTGGCACTGCTGGTACAGTTCTTGAAACTTTCCCATTCTTGTCAATTGCTGATGATGCTAAAAACACTGATGGGACAACAAACTATATTGAGGATGTAATTAACGAACGTTCTGAATATATTTGGATGGTAGGTTTTGATTCAGATTACCAGGTAGCAGGTGCAGGTACAACTTCAACAAATGGCAAATCATATGCCGTTAATACCTCTACTCTTGCTTCAGACTATCCAATGGCGCAAGGCGTTAATTCAAGTCCTCTTACAACATCTGAAATTCTCACAGGATTCGATTTATTCGAAGATCGTGATCAAGTAGAAGTCGACTTCTTGATTGCTCCTGGAATGAATGCTCGTGTAGATCAGACAACAGTTGTCAATGATCTAGTTGCTACTGCAAGCTCTCTTCGTAAAGATTGTATTGTAGTTGCATCACCAGCACGTACTGATGTTATAAATGTAACAAATGCAGCAACTGCAACTACAAACATAATTGCAACTGCCAATACATTTACTAACTCATCATACCTTGTGATGGATAATAACTATCTCAAAGTATATGACAAGTACAATGATCAATACATTAACATCCCTGCGGCATCTTCAATTGCAGGACTTTGCGCTGCAACTGATATTAATAGAGGCCCTTGGTTCTCACCTGCAGGTATTCGTAGAGGTAATTTGCTAGGTATCACAGCTCTTGCTTGGACTCCTAATAAATCACAAAGAGATCAGCTTTACAAAGCTGATATTAACCCGATTGCAAATATCCCAGGTCAAGGTACACTGCTTTACGGCGATAAGACAATGCTAGGACGTCCTTCAGCATTTGATCGAGTCAATGTACGTAGATTGTTCCTTGTTCTAGAAAGAGCGATTGCAAGAGCAGCACAATCATCACTCTTTGAATTCAATGATGAGTTTACACGTGCAGAGTTCGTCAATATTGTCGAACCAGTTCTTAGAGAAGTCAAAGGTAGACGTGGTATCACAGATTTCCGCGTTGTCTGTGACGAGACTAATAACACTCCTGCAATCATTGATCGCAATGAGTTCATCGCAAACATCTTCATCAAACCAGCACGTTCAATCAACTACATTACTCTAAACTTTGTAGCTGTAAGAACAGGTGTTGACTTTGAAGAAGTAGTTGGCACGGTTTAAGGAGGTAACGAACAATGGCTATTCTCGGAGTAGATGACTTTAAGTCAAAGCTGAGAGGCGGCGGTGCTCGTCCTAACCTCTTCCAAGTAACAATCAACTATCCAGGATTTGCGAATGGCGATGCTGAATTAACTTCATTCTTGTGTGAAGCAGCAAGTCTTCCTGGCTCAACTTTCGGTGTTATTCCAGTACCATTTAGAGGACGTATCCTTAAAATGGCTGGTGATCGCACATTCGGTGATTGGGAAACAACTATCATCAATGACACTGATTTTGCAGTCAGAGATTCAATTGAACGTTGGATGAATGGTATTAATGCACATTCTGCAAATACCGGTCTTACAACACCAATTGCGTACGAAGCAGATCTGAAAGTTGAACAGCTTGATCGTTCAGGCGATATCCTAAAGACTTATAACTTTAGGGGTGCATATCCAACTACGTTAAGTGATATTTCGGTATCATACGCTGAAGTTGATGCGATTGAGCGTTTCACATGTACATGGTCTTACCAGTACTTTGAGACTAACACAACTACATAAATAAATAAAAGGAGCCGGTTTATGGCCGGCTCTTTTTTTCTCTAGTTAGGATTTGAAAATGGCGGAAGATTTTTCCAGCAATGACGGCATCAAGGTTTTTGGTTTTGAAATCAAACGTGCCAAGAAAAAAGAAGAAGTAAAATCTCCTTCTATTGTGCCGCCTCGAGATGATGAAGGAGGCAGTTATGCAACTGCTTCTGGCACACACTATGGCCAGTATCTTAATCTTGGCGACGATGATTCAAAAGACAATTACCAGTTGATTATGAAATATCGTGGTAATGCTATGCATCCTGAAGTAGATGCGGCTATTGAAGACATTGTTAATGAAGCGATTACTGGATCAGAGTTAACTCAAATACTTGAGTTAAACTTAGAAAATTTACAAGTTTCAAAAAGTATTAAGAATAAACTTGTAGAAGAATTTAACACTGTATATGCAATGCTCAACTTTAAAGAGTTGGGACACGATATTTTCAGACGTTGGTATATTGATGGTAGGCTTTATCATCACCTTATTGTTAATGAGGCAAATCCAAAGGATGGTATCATTGAAGTTAGACCTATTGATGCAGCTAAGATGCGTAAGGTCAAAAAAATTAAAAAGAAAAAAGATCCAAAAACTGGTGCTGATATTGTCGAAAAAACTGAAGAATTTTTTGTTTTTCAAGAAAAACCCGGTGTTTCAAAAACTGGTGTAAAAATGACAAATGATTCTGTAAGTTACGTGACTTCAGGACTTCTAAGTGAAGATAGAAGAAAGATTATTTCATTCTTGCACAAAGCTCTTAAGCCTATTAACCAGCTAAGAATGATGGAAGATTCTCTAGTCATTTATCGACTAGCACGTGCACCTGAAAGAAGAATCTTTTATGTAGATGTAGGTAACTTACCTCGAGGTAAAGCTGAGCAATACATGAAAGATATTATGACAAAATATCGTAATAAACTAGTGTATGATGCTGCTACTGGCCAGATTAAAGATGATCGCAAGCATATGTCTATGCTCGAAGATTTTTGGTTGCCGAGGCGTGAAGGCGGTAAAGGAACAGAAATTACTACTCTTCCTGGAGGTGAAAACTTAGGTCAAATTGAAGATGTCATATTCTTCCAAAAGAAAGTTTTCAGATCTCTTAATGTTCCTCTGAATAGATTAGAGCAAGAACAGCAGTTCTCACTCGGTAGGTCTACTGAAATTACAAGAGATGAGTTAAAGTTTCAGAAGTTTATTGACAGACTTCGCATGAGATTTGCACATCTATTCTATGGAATTCTAAAAAAGCAAGTTATACTTAAAGGTATTTGTACTGAAGAAGATTGGGAAAATTGGAAGAATAACATATCTGTTGATTTTGTAAGAGATAATCAATTTGTAGAATTAAGAGATATGGAAGTAATGAGAGAAAGAATTGCTACTCTTGATCAAATTGCTAACTATGTGGGTGAATATTTCTCAAAAGAATGGGTACAGCATAATGTACTCAGACTAACTGAGGAAGAAATTCAGCAAATGAAGAAGCAAATAGATGGTGAAGAAACTTCAGAGCCTGAAGAAAAGCCTCAAGAAGAACCGCAAGAAGAACCTCCAGTAGGTGGACAAAAACATAGTATTGATATTAATGTAAAAGGAAATAACAATGAGTGAAGACGTAACACATAATGCTATTGAATTACCAAATGTAGAAGACCTAATCAATCAAGCACTTGAAAAAGATTATAATGGTGCTAGTAAAGTATTTGGCGACATTATGACTATTAAAATGAATGATACGCTTGATCAGGAAAAGATTAGACTTGCAGATCAAATCTTTAATGGAGCTGAAGATGAAGATGAAGCCGATATCGACGATGAACAACTCGAATTTGACCTTGAAGCAGAGGGCGAGCTTGAGTCGGACGAATCGGATGATGAGGAAGATGACGAAGTCGAAGAAGAAGACTCGCTAGAAGATGAAGATGAAGAAGAAGAAAATGAAGAATAATTTTGTTCTAAATAGAAAAAATAATTTTTATAAATAATAGTATCGAAATGAAAAAATTTTCACAACTCAGAGAACTGACTGGAAGAAAACCTGAAGGCCAATTAGTGGTACAAAAGAAATTAGGTCGGATCCAGGTGCAGGTATATAAAGAGAGAAATGGTTTCATTGCGTACGTTGACGGTGATCGCTTAGATTCATATAAGTCTAAGAAAGAAGCTGAAAAAGCCGCAACTGAATTTGTAAAGGTATTAAAAAAATGAAGCTGATAGCTGAATACACTGAAGACCAATTAGAAGTTGTTACTGAAGCTACTAAAGATGGCGGTAAAAAATATGCCATTGAAGGTGTATTCATGTCAGCCGAACAAAAGAATCGTAACGGTAGAATATATCCAAAGCCGGTAATGGAAAGTGCTGTTGACAAGTATGTCACTGAACAAGTATCTAAAGGCCGTGCTGTAGGTGAACTGAATCACCCTGAAGGACCTACTGTTAATCTAGATAAAGTTTCTCACAAGATCGAATCCCTTGATTGGAAAGGTAATGATGTTGTGGGCAAGGCGACTATTTTGGAAACTCCTATGGGTATGATCGTTCGCGGTTTGCTTGATGGTGGTGTCAAACTAGGCGTTTCAACTCGTGGTATGGGAAGCCTCGAGAATCGTGGTGGCGCAATGATGGTTAAGGGAGATTTTCTCCTGAATGCCGTCGATATTGTTCAAGATCCATCTGCTCCTAGCGCTTTTGTTAATGGGGTTATGGAAGGAGTTGAATGGGTATGGAACAACGGCATCATCGAAGCTCAGGCAATTGAAAAGATAGAGACTGAAATTAAGAAAGCTTCTCGAACTGATCTCTATGAGACACAGGTTCGTGAGTTTAAGAATTTCCTCTCGTTGCTCAAATCTAAATAAAAAAGGAGTCAATAATGACTGAAGATCAAATCGAAGATCAGGACGTTGAACTCCATGACGATGACAACGAAGTCGTGGAAGAAGCTCACGATCTGAAGAACGCTGAAGCACAGTCAATTGGTGCAACCGATAAAGCCGGTGAAGCAACTAAAAAGGCACCAGCTCGTAAAGGTGACAATACGAAGCAGGATCCAATGCCTAAGACTAAAGGTGGCATGATTGCCGCTGCTGTAGGCGCGATGCAGGGTATGAACAAAGAAAAACTTTCTGGTGTTCTTGGAACTGTCATGGCAAGTACAGACGCTGATGCGTTTGATGGTGAAGCAATTGCTGAAGAACAAATCGAGTACAAAGCAGATTTTCAACAAGACCTGAATGCTCTGGTCAATGAAGAAGCTACTTTGTCTGAAGAGTTTAAAGCAAAGGCTGAAACAATTTTTGAGGCAGCAATTAAATCAAAACTTGCTGAAGAAATTGACCGTCTTGAAGAAGCCTACAACGAAGAATTGGCCGAAGAAATTTCTACTACTAAGGCTGAAATCGTTGAAAAAGTCGACAGCTATCTTAACTACGTAGTTGAGACATGGATGGAAGAAAATAAACTTGCTATCCAGAATGGCTTGCGTACTGAAATTGCAGAAGGTTTCATGAACAATTTGAAAGAGTTGTTTGTAGAGTCTTATGTAGAAGTACCTGAGTCAAAGGTTGACCTGGTTGACGAACTAGCTTCAGAAGTAGCAGAACTCGAAGAGTCTTTAAATGCTACAACTGCAAAAGCTATCTCAATGCAAGAAGAAGTTGAACTACTGCAGCGTGAAAAAATTGTTCGCGAACATGCAACTGGCTTGGCTGAAACTCAAGTTGAGAAACTAAACTCTTTGGTAGAAGATATTGATTTTGAAGACGCAGAATCTTTTTCAGAAAAGGTTGCTATCGTTAAAGAATCATATTTTACCAAGAAAATTGCTGAGGCAGCTGACATCGAAGAAGCTGATGATGGTGAAGATGCACCTATCGTAACTTCTGACACTATGGCTCAGTATCTTACCGCAATCCAAAAAACAAACAAATAGATTAGGGAGTCCAATCTAATGCAAACTGTATCTTACGATCAGCTGATGGAAAAATGGGCACCGGTCCTGAATGAAGAGTCAGCTGGTGCAATTAAAGACAATCATAGAAAAGCTGTTACTGCAGCTATTCTGGAAAACCAAGAGCGCGCCCTTCGTGAAGAAGGCCTTCTCAGCGAAGACGCTCCAACAAACTCAACAGGCCAGGTAGCAAACTGGAACCCAGTTCTTATTGCTCTTGTCCGCCGTGCAATGCCTAACCTTATGGCATACGATATGTGTGGTGTTCAGCCAATGTCAGGTCCAACAGGCTTGATTTTTGCGATGAAATCAAACTATCAAACAACACGTGCAGGTGCAACTGCAGGTGATGAGGCACTGTTCAACGAAGCGGTCACTGGCTTCTCCGGTGATTCTAACGGCACTCAGGATTCTGATACTTCAGGTCTTTCTGGTAAAGTAGCAGGTCCGGACAGCACAATTGACGATAACCGTATTGGTCCAGACTTCGGTGGAGCAATGCCATTGTCATCCGCAGAAGCTCTAGGCTCAGGTCATGGTCATACTGACTTCGCAGAAATGGGCTTCACCATTGAGAAGGCAACAGTCACAGCGAAAAGCCGTGCACTGAAAGCTGAATACTCACTGGAACTGGCTCAGGATCTTAAAGCCATTCATGGTTTGGATGCTGAAACAGAGCTGGCTAACATTCTCTCAACAGAGATCATGGCTGAAATCAACCGTGAAGTTATCCGTACTGTTAATAGCCAAGCTAAAACTGGTGCAATTACTGCTAACACTGCTAACTCTGGTATCTTTGACTTGTCAACAGATGCAGATGGCCGTTGGTCAGTAGAAAAATTCAAGGGCTTGATTGTACAAATCGAGCGTGAAGCGAACCAAATTGCTAAAGACACTCGTCGGGGCAAAGGTAACTTCATGATCTGTTCATCAGACGTAGCATCTGCTTTGTCTGCATCAGGCATGTTGGATTACACACCTGCAATGTCAACTACTCTTCAGGTTGACGACACTGGTAACACATTTGCTGGTGTACTCAACGGACGCATGAGAGTCTACATTGACCCATATGCAACTGCTGATTACGTCAACGTTGGTTATAAGGGCACAAACCCATATGACGCTGGTCTCTTCTATTGCCCATACGTTCCACTCACAATGGTACGTGCGGTCGGTGAAGAAACTTTCCAGCCGAAAATTGGCTTTAAGACTCGCTACGGTATGGTTTCAAACCCATTCGTAGGAGCAACTCCAGCCAATGGTCTGGCACAAGCTAAAACCAACCAGTACTACCGTATCTTCCGCGTGGACAACATCCTCGCCTAGTTACAATAATAAAAAAAATAATAAACTGAGGCAGCTTCGGCTGCCTCTTTTTTAATACAAAAAACGTATAAATAGAATCATGGCAACTTTAACTGATAATTTTAATTACCTTCAACCTACTAGTTTTAAGGTAACGATTGATAGAAGAAACTATCCTAATCTTGAGTTTTTCTGTCAAACAGTAACTCATCCAGGGATGCTTATTACTGCACCAGAAGTTCCCTTTCGCAGAATTCAAGGTATACCATTTCCCGGAGAGTCCATTACTTTTAATGAATTATCTTTGACAGTTATATTAGATGAGAATCTTGAATCTTATAATGAAATGTATCTCTGGCTTCGTAGATTACTCGAAACTGATATGAATGATACAAATCCTCTTGATGCTAGTATTGATAATCCTTCTCCATTTGCAGATGTAACATTATCAATTTTATCAAGCCATAACAATCAAACAAAACAAGTTAGATATTTAGATTGTGTGCCTACAGCTTTAGGTGATATACAATTTGAATCAACTGCTACAGGTACTGAATTTATTACCTATGTAGCTTCATTTAGATTTAGTTATTTCGAGTTGGTATAAATGGCAGAATCAAAAGCAAGACTTATAGCAGGTAATTTTACTACTACAGGAACACCAGCAGCTCTTGATGCTGAAGTTGTTACTGCATCTGGTGGCGGCGGTGGAGGAGGAGTAGACTCTGCAGGAACTTTAACTCTTGTAGGTATTGATGGTATTGTAAGAGAACATAGTCATACAATATCTGCAAACTATACACTTGACTCTGCAAAGAATGGATTAGTAGCTGGTCCTATCTTTATAGATAGTGGTATAACAATTACAATTAACGATAGTGCAACATTGGTGATAGCATGAGCACACTACACGCAAATACAGTAGAGACATCATCTGGTGGTCCAGTCACGCTGACTAAGCAAAGTGCGGCGAAGGCGTGGTCATATGGAAATCAAACAACCATTGATGATGGGTTCAATATAAGTACTGCAACAGACAATGGTGTTGGATTATATATTTACAATCTGACTTCTCCTATGAGTAATTCAACTTATCCTGTTGCTGGTATTTGCAAAAATGCCCGTGTGTTTTTAGAATACGAAGGAATTCTAACCACATCTTCATATGGTATTGGATGCCGTGACATGGACACCAATAATTTTGAGGACACAGATACTGGTACAATGATTAACGGATACCTCGCATGACCGCAGTAAGATTACAGAGTTTGGGTGGACAACTCATAAGACCAGATATATGTGCATTTAGTGTGTATATTGACGATCAGCTTGACACTTTTGCTGCTGGTACAGGAAATACACCAATACCGTATTCTACAAATGGTACTGAATTATTTGATAGAAATAATGATTATGATATATCGAATAATAAATTTACTGCGCCTGTATCTGGTTTATACCAATTTAATATTAAGATAAGAGCTGAAAGCGTAACAAGTAATCAATATATTGTCAC
>Ga0181400_1000338_pt1 | contig 20012 bp, 18 predicted proteins | sample 23SPOviralmetaG_FD_130129 | JGI IMG/M metagenome (GOLD analysis project Ga0181400, IMG submission 130129) | Marine viral communities from the oligotrophic San Pedro Time Series (SPOT) site, San Pedro Channel, CA, USA - 23 SPOT_SRF_2011-06-22 | ecosystem: Environmental > Aquatic > Marine > Strait...
ACTCAAAGAAATAGATCGAGCCGGTACATTTAAATCTGATGATGAGGTTGGACAATTTTTTGATTCCATCCAGAAAATTCAAGATATCTTAAACGATTTCAAGTTAAAAGAAATAAAATGATTACCGTGGCTAGAAAAAGAAGACCTAAGAGTAAAAACTACTTTACTAAAGATACCGAACAAGCTATTGTTAGATATAATAATGAACCAGATTCAGAAATTAGAAGTCAAATATACAGAGATGAGATACATTATGCTTTTTTTAAATTAACAGAAAACATAATTCACACCTTTAAATTCTATTACACAGAAGTAGACCAAATAGAACATCTACAACATGAAGTAATAACTTTTTTACTTTCTAAACTACATTTATTCAATCCAGATAATGGGGCAAAAGCGTACTCATATTTTGGTACCATAACTAAAAATTGGTTAATAGTATATAATACAAAAAATTACAAAAAACGAGTCCAAAAAGCACCTGTAGATGAATTATATAAGGATGACAATTATTCTTATAATATGGGTGAAGAAAAAGAAAAAGAAAAATTAGGTATTTTTATAGACACATATGTAAAGTATGTTGAAGATAGATTTGATAAATTTTTTCCTAAGGGTAATGATGCTAAAGTAGCAGACGCTATATTAGAATTATTCCGTAAAAGAGAAAATCTAGAAATATTTAATAAAAAAGCATTATACATTTATATTAGAGAAATAATGGCTACACATGGTTTAGAAGTTAAAACCCCTAAAATAACTAAGATAGCTACTAAATTATATGGTCTATTTAAAGATAATTATATTTTTTACTTAGAAACTGGATATATAGATTTCAAAAGGCTCTAATTAATCATATTTATACATGAATAAAACGTATAATTATGAGTCACTTAGATAAAAATATATTCGGTAAAAAATCATATTCAGATTTACTTAAAGAAATTTACGATAACCAAAAAAAGAAAGAAACACAAATTAGTGCATTAATCAATGAATTAAAACCATTAATCAGTGATATAGGTGATGCTACAATGATTGTACCACTTATCAAAGAGTACATGGAATTAGGCATCAAAAATGATGAAGCACTTATAAAAGTTGCTACAATTTTTCAACGTATATTTGCAAACGAAGGTAATGAAGATAATGGATTTGGTATTTCGGAAGCAGAAAAAGAACAACTACTAAATGAAATACAAAATTTGCAATTGCCTCCTAAAAAAGAAGAATAAATGGCTATTAACCAAAAAGGACTTTTTGCTAATCAAAAACAAAGTAAACCCCTAATTAATCCTTTTAATTTAAAGGATGCAATTAAAATAGGTAGGGTTAAAGATATAATTTTAACTAAAGACTACCCTAATATTGAAGATTATGGAGGGGACACAGCTATAGGAACAATATTCTTTGAAGAACAAAATTTAATTTCCTCAAAATCTCTCCCAGCAAAACCACTTTTCCCTCAATTTTCTTCTTATCCTTTAGTTAATGAGTTAGTTTTACTATTTCAATTACCTAACCAAAATATAGGCATAAATCGTTCTGAAAAATCATATTATTATATGAATATGATAAGTTTATGGAATCATCCTCACCATAATGCTTACCCAAACCCTAAATCTTTAAATCAAAATAAGGAATCTTATAATGAATCTTATTCTAATTCTGAAAAAGGAATACAAAGAAAAGCTTCATCTGAACTAGAAATATTAAATTTAAATAGCCCTATAAATATTTTCCAAAACACTTTTATAGAAAGGTCAAACATCCACCCACTTTTACCTTTTGCAGGAGATATTATTCACCAAGGAAGATGGGGTAATAGTATTAGATTAGGAAGTACAGCAAAATCCACTAGAGGAAGCATTGTAAGAAATGCCCCAAGTGTATATAATAATGATTGGTCTGATGTAGGGAAAAACGGAGATCCTATTACAATATTAAGAAATGGTCAACCTCGAAATGCTAGTGAAAAAGGATGGGAACATATAACAGAAAGGATCCAAGATGATTTATCTTCTATATATTTAACTTCATATCAATCTATAAAACTAACCCCAGCTAGCGAAAATTATAGATCATATATTAATGCTCCTACATCAATAAAAGATTATACAAATCCTCAAATACTTCTTAATTCAAGTAGAGTAGTAATTAATGCTAATATGGATTCTACTTTAATAGGAGCTAAGGATTCAATTAATTTAAATTCAAATAATTCTGTTAATATTAATACTCAAAATTTAAGAATAGATGCAGGAAGTATTAAGTTAGGTAGTAAAGACGCTGAACAAGATATAGTTTTAGGAAATAAACTATATTCTTTATTAGATAATTTACTAATAGCATTACTAAAAATGACTAAAGTAATGAAAACATCCCAAATTTGGCCTAATGGTGTTCCCCAAGCTGATTTAGAATCAAATACTGAATATGCAAGTGTACATAAAACTTTAGATTTGATACAAAAAGATTTAGAGTCTATTTTATCTAAAAATGTTAAAACTATATAATGTCTAACTCTATTACAGATATAGAAATAAGAGAACTTCTTACTCCTAGTGATGTTTTAGATGCTCAAGATGCAGGAATTATTCCTGATGGTAGTTATACTTTAAGAAATGAAGAAGTTATCTTACAAAATAGAGAAATATATGAATGGTTAAAATCAAAAGATGATCCTAGATTTATAGATACAATATTTTCAAATGATATAAATCAAGAAATATTATCCAAAACAGTACCTAATAACGGAGAGGAAGAACTACCAGTTTATTTAATAAAATCATCAATCCCATCAGGGCCAAGAGGTGACATTTCTTTTGAATTTAAGAATGGTAAAGAAGGAGAAATTAAATCTTTATTATGTAAAGGCAATTTATATCCTGAAACTTACGATAATTCTATTTTTACTATTAAAGAAGAAATATTAACATCTGAAAATTATGAATATTTACCTTTAGCTGAGAAAGTAGTTGATAATATTAATCTCCAAATTGAAAATAATAACATAACCCCAGATTTTGGTAAAATATCTATAGTTAAAACTTCAAATGAACCTCCTCAAAATTTTTATTTTTATACTTTAAAAGGAAAAGTAACAGATGGAACTAATCCCCTATCAAATGTTGCTATTGAGGATGATAATAAAAATATAGGTTTAGATGGTAGTATTACCTATTCTAATCCTAATGGAGAATTTACTTTAAAAGGAGAATATTTAAAATCAAAAAAATTTAATATTAATTTATCTTTAAAAGATTTTATTTCTAAAACAAAATCTCCATTTACAAAAACAAGTTCAAATATTTTAACCTTACCTCCTGATTTAGGTGTTATTGTTTTATCAAAAGCAAGCTTTGATCAATCTATAGTAATAAGTAATTCTCATTTGCAGGATAGTCAAACAAATAGTATAGTAAATGCAAAAAAATTACAAGATCCTGGAGGGTTTGCAACTGGTGAAATTTTAAATAAAATAATAAGTAATGCTAAAACTATTTTATTACCTTATGCTCTAACACAAATAGCTAAATTTGGAATAACAAATGCTCCCGAAGCTTTAGGTAAATCTTTAGATAGTTTAAACATTTCTTGTCCTTCTAATTTAGATACCTTAAATAAAATTATAAAACAAAAAAATTCTTTAACAAAACAGTTAAATAACATTTTTGAAAATTTAAAAGATATAAAAGTTGCAGTTGAAGTTGCTGATCAAGTTATTACTGTAGCATCTATAGTAGCAAGTACCTTAAGTACGTTAATTTTAGCATTCCCTACTATCCCTTTTGCACCAGACCCATTAAAACCCATAACATCTAAAATCCCTCAAGCTACTGGGAAATTAAAAAGTGTAATAGAAATTATTGCTGATACATTAGCTAAAATGAAAATAATTTCATCTTCAATACTTTTAATTTTAACTATACTAATCCAAATAATCCAGGAAATTTTAAATTATCTATCTCTACTAGATCAATTAATCGAAAAATGTGCTATTGATGGGGCATTACCTCAAGAAAATATTTCATCAGATTTATTAGCAGCTACTGAAGAACAATCTCAACAATTATCTCCTGTCGTAACTGATGTAAATGGGTTTGCAATGGCTGTTGTAGATGTAGAAGGTGCAACAAATCAAGGATTAAAACGTAGAAAAGCTGTAGCTAGAAACCAAGCAGGAGTAATTATGTTACAAGGGGAACCTTCATTTTCATCTAACGACCAGATATTAATAGATGAATTAGTATATTATATACAAACAAATGATTTAAAAGCAGATTAATTTAATATTTATAACAAACACAAAAATGAAAACCGAAGCACTTAAAAAAATAATCAAAGAAGCCGTTAGAGAGGCCATACAAGAGGAGCTAAAGGAAGTTTTACTAGAAGCAATTAAAGCACCTAAAGCTGTAGTTACACAACCAGTACAAGAAAGTATTACATCACCAACTACACTCACTGTTACACAAACACCTAAAAAATCTTTAAAAGAACAAAGACAATCTTATTTAGATATTATAGGTGAAACAGGAATAAATATGAATAGTACACATGCTCCTGGATTTGGAAATAAACCATTTAACCCTCAAGGGGCTGGAGATACTACCTCGGCAAATGGAAGTTTACCTACTGGAGAAGTTAATATGGATCAAATAATGGGATTAATGACTAAATAATGGCATTTGGACAACAACAAATATTTCCAATAGACTTTAATAAAAGTGCTGCTGTAGGTGTAGATTTACCTTTTTCTGCCCCTGGGGTATTTAAATCAAATTATACAACAGCAGCGGCTACTAAAAACAACTTAATTAATTATTTTTTAACAAACCCTGGTGAACGTCCTTTAAATCCTAGTTTTGGAGGAGGTTTAAGAGCTTTTATTTTCCAACAAATTACAGATAATAATTTAGATTTCCTTAAAGAAGAAATCTCAGAAAAACTAAAAATCTTTTTTAATAATATTAAAATAGAAAATTTAAACATTACAGACAATAAGGATATAAATACAATAACTGTAACTTTATCCTATAGTATTAAAAACACAAATATTAGTGATAGTATAGAAATAGACTTTGCATAATGGCTACAATAAAAAGAGATATAAATTATATAAATAAGGATTTTCCAGATATTAGGGCTAAATTAATAGAATTTTCCCAAACTTATTTTCCTAATACTTACAATGATTTTTCACCTACATCACCTGGAATGATGTTTATGGAACAAGCAGCCTATGTAAGTGATATAATGTCTTTTTATTTAGATAATCAACTACAAGAAACATTTACCCAATTTGCTAGACAAACAAATAATTTATATGAACTAGCTTATATGTTTGGTTATAAGCCTAAAGTAACAACAGCAGCTCAAGTAGAAGTTGAATTATTCCAACAAGTTCCTTCAAAAAAAGTAGGTGGAAGTTTTATTCCTGATTATGATTATACTTTAACTATAGGGGAAAATACTACACTACAATCAACATCAAATCCTGATTCTACATTTTTAATACAGGATAAATGTGATTTTAGTTTTTCAAGTTCATATGACCCAACAGAAATTTCTGTTTACCAAGTTATAGGAACTGAACCTCAATTTTACCTTTTAAAAAAGACAAGAAAAGCTATATCTGCTAATATTAATACCAAAAGTGTTTCATTTAACTCTCCAAAACAATTTCAAACTATTAATATAGAAGCATCTAATATAATCAAAATATTAGACATTACGGATTCAGATGGTAATATATGGAATGAAGTAGATTATTTAGGTCAAGAAATGATATTTGATAGTATAAAAAATACTAATCCAAATGATCCTAATAATGTAGCTGATGTAGGTGAAGTACCTTATTTACTACAACTTAAAAAATGTCAAAGACGTTTTGCTACAAGATTCACCTCAGAAAACAATTTACAAATACAATTTGGAGCGGGTAATCCAAATGATACGGATGAATTAATAACACCTAACCCAAACAATGTAGGTATAGGTTTACCATTTGAACAAGATAAACTTACAACAGCATATTCACCTACAAACTTTTTATTTACAAAAACTTATGGTATATCTCCATCAAATACAACTTTAACAATACGATATTTAACAGGTGGAGGGGTTGAATCCAATGTTCCTAGTAGTGATTTAACTGGAATAGAAGGTAGTAATACTTTTTTTAATACTATTAATTTAAATGCTACTACAGCTAATTATATTTTTAACTCTTTAGCATCCAATAATCCTTTAGCTGCTGATGGTGGAGCATCTGGAGATACAAATAATGAAATTAGACAAAATACTTTAATGCAAATTGCTACCCAACAAAGAACAGTTACTTTAGATGACTATAAAGTAAGAGCAATGAGCATGCCTTCTGATTTTGGAACCGTATCTAAAATATATATAGAAAAACCTACATTAGATAATCAAACATCCACAGTTGAAACTTTATGTATGTATGTTTTAGCTCAAAATTCATTAGGCCAACTAGACTCTCCAACATTAACTTTAAAGAAAAATTTAAGAACCTATTTATCACAGTATAAAATGATAGGTGATAGTATTGAAATAAAAGATGCTTATATCATTAATTTAGGTATAGATTTTGAAATAGTAGTATTACCTAATTTTATAAATAGTCAAGTAATATTATCCTGCATTGAATCCTTACAAACTTATTTTGATGTAGATAATTGGCAAATAAATCAACCTATTTTAATAAATGACTTATATGTTAGGTTAGATAATATAGAAGGGGTTCAAACTGTAAAAAATATAAAATTTTCAAACAAATCGGGAATTCCATCTGGATATTCTGAATATGCTTATGATATAGAAGGAGCTACTTTAAATGGTGTAATTTATCCAAGTTTAGATCCTAGTATATTTGAAGTAAGATATTTAAATAATGATATTAAAGGTAGAGTAGTACCACTATAACAATAAAAATATGGAAAATTTAGAAAATTCTTTTTCAAAAACTTCTTTAGATTTAGAATCTAAATCACCTTTAGGAGGTCCTAATAGAACAAATGCAGATAATATTGTTCAAGGAACATATACTAATAATAGATCAGGTAATCTATATGGTAAATCAGTTGGAGGTCCATTAAAAGACAATAAAGGAAAAATTATTAATAATATGTTAAGTAAATATACACCTAAATCAACATATTTAGATTCTTTCAAAGGAACAAATTTTGCAGAACGTTTAAAACCTTTAAACCAAAATAACCCTAACCCAATTACTCCTTTTCCTTCAAACGTAGGAGGAATCATACAACAAATTCCTACAGATTTAGGTAGTGGAAACCAAACATAATTAAAATGGCATTTTATAAAATATTCCCACATAAAGACGCTACATTATATTCATTTTATCCTAATATGAATACTGGGATAGATCCTGTTAATCAAATATCAAATTTAAACATAGCAGTAGATTCTAACCCACAAGTAGCTAGAATATTAACAGAATTTATTCAAGATGAAATTGAAGATGTCATTAATAATAAAATTAAAGGAGCAGAATGGGATGTTAATTTTAGACAATATATTGCAACAGCTCAAGGTATAGTTGAATCTATAGAAACATTTATACACCCAGTAGCTCAATATTGGTGGAATGGAACTGGAACTTATTTAGATGTACCTCAAACTACTGATGGTTGTAATTGGCTTTCCCCGGCATTTATGGGTTCTAATATCCCATGGTCACAAAGTGGTACTGATAGTACTAACCATTATGTTACAAGTTCTTACAATCCAAGTTTTGTAGGTGCTGGTGGTGGGGCTTGGTTTGTTAGTGGTTCAGATGGAGTAGAGTATGTAGTAACTCAATCATTTGATACACGTAGTGAAAAAGATTTAAATGTTAGTGTTAAAAATATTGTAGAGTTATGGTATAGTAGTTCCTTAGGAGTACCCGCTTCTGCCTCATTACCCAATTATGGTTTTATAACTAAATGGGAAAATTTAGCTGAATTTAATCAAAATGCTCAAATACAACCTGTAATGCAATTTTATAGTGTTGATACTAATACTATATACCCACCACAATTAGAATTTAAGTGGAGAGATTATCAAACAGTATTAACTGGATCTGCCACAGCTAGTATAGTAGATACTACTAATTTAATATCTTCATTAGCTGAAAATCCAGGTTATTTTACACCTCAGGGAATTAATAGATTTAGATTTAATGTTGCACCAAAATATCCTAAAAGAATATTCTCTACAGCATCTTTATTTACAGGAACAAATTATTTACCAACAGCTTCATATTATGCTATAAAAGATTTGGAGACCAACGAATATGTTGTAGATTACGACACTAGTTATACACAATTAAGTTCAGATAGTAAAGGAAATTATTTTGATGTTTATATGAATGGATTAGAACCAGAAAGATATTATGCAATATGTGTTAAAACTACAATTAAAGGTTCTACTTTAGTATTAGACGATAATTATTATTTTAAAGTAGTTAATACTCTGTAATGGCTGAAAATTTAAATTTAAATAAACAAGTTTTTAATAAGAGAGCATATCTAAAAACTATAGATACTTCTTTTAGTGAATTGGGGGCTAAAACTCTCCAAGAAGAAATTTCATCCCAACCTACAGTTCAAGAGTTTTTTAATATGTACAATACTTTATTTTATAATATAAATGAATTAGGTCCTACCAATTCCCATGAGTATTTAATAAAAACAAGTCAAGAATATATAGGGTTTAAAGAAGATAATGAAATAATAAAATTACTTCAAGCCGAAATAGCAGGTTTAAGAAAAGAACTTTTAGAAACCCAAAAACAACTATCAGGCCTAGCTATAGAAGCAGCTTCAGTTTCTAGTGATGTTCCCAATGTAACTCTTCCAGAACCTGAAATTCCAGAACCAGTACCCGTAGAAGTTCCAACCCCATCAACTCCAACTACACCTGATCCACCAACAGATGAAGAGAGAGTAATTAATGACTTTAATAGATACCCAAAATCATCAGTAAAAAAGAGATCAGAAAGACTAGGATTAGATAAAAAATATATTAGAGGAATTAAAAAAGCAAATAATTTATAATGGCTCAAATCATCCCCATAGATCCCCTTACGTTTGAAGCTCAATCCTATTCACAAAAAGATGAAGGATTAATCTTAAAAACCTCATTTAATTCTAATTTAGATTTAACTGGATATATAGAGTTTTATTCTTATGATAATAATGAAGAATTATTAGATCAAAATATAAATTATAATAATTATAGAGTTGAAAATTCTGGAACATCTACTTCTCCTGACAATGTCCAAAGTATTATAATAGACCCTGCAAAAGATTTAGAAGTATTAGCTGGAGATGGAGGAGGAGAATATATAGGTTTTTATAATTTCTTAAATTTAGAAATAGGAAACCAAACCCAAGAACTTTATATAAGTGAAATCTCCTCAGACAGAACAGAAATTAGATTAGAAAGTAATGATCTTATTGATATAGATTTTGTAGAACAATCCGAAGATTTTATTGATAAAAGAGAAGAAAGTGAGTATTTTTTAGATTTCTATTTAAATTTTGGTAATAATATTTTAATTATAGCTAACAATTTAAAATTAGAAAATGAAGAGACTGATAACCCATCAATATTAGTTAAATTATATGAACCCTTACCTATAGGAATACAATTAAAATCTAAATTATTTATTGTAACTAAATTTAATGAATCTACAGCTTATAAAGCTATATTCCCTTCAGAACCTACTTTTGTTCAAGGGAGTAGGTTTATGAAAGGTCCTAACTTTGCTATTCCCGTAAAAAATCAAGTAAATAATTCTACTGAGAATCTATCTTATGATAATATTATATCTAATGCTCCTTCTAATTCTCAAAACCAAATCCAAAGCCTTCTTGAAGAAAAATCAATTAATTTAAGTGTAAATTATAATGATTTCTCGGATTTTATTAATTTTAGTTCTGCACAAACACGTATAGAAAATTTTTATTATAAAGTAGGTTTAATTGAGAATTATAATTCTGAAATAAATGCTCTAAACAATGTAACAGGTTCAACTACTAGTAAACAAATTATTTCTACTAAAATTTCTAATGTAACTAAAAATTTTGATCAGTTTGAATATTTTATGTATTATAGTAGTGGTTCTATGGTTTCATATCCTAAATCTACAACTACTCAACCTTACACTTTATATCCTACTACTAGTTCTCAAGTATTAACTTGGTTAGGTAGTGTGAATGAAAATAGTGGAAATTTCGGAGGTTTACTTTTATCAGCCTCTAATTATGATAATGAAAACCCAGACCAACTAAAAAAATCTATTCCAGAATATTTAAGAGAAGACCCAGCCAACCAACCATATGATTTATTTGTTGATATGGTTGCACAGTATTATGATAATATTTGGTTATACACAAAAGACATTACACAAAAATATAATGCAGATAATAGATTAGATTTTGGTATATCTAAAGATTTAGTATCTGATGCTATTAAAGATTTTGGTATAAAATTATATCAAAATAATTTTTCAAACAAAGAATTATACACAGCTTTTTTAGGAATTACTCCGGATGGATCATTATTTCCATTCCCAGAAATAACAGGATCATTACCTGCCCCTACAGGAATGGAATTTGTAGATACAATGATTTCGGCATCAAATGATGTAATATCAATGGATGATACTAATAAATCTTTATACAAAAGAATTTATCATAACATACCATACCTGCTCAAATCAAAAGGAACCCTTACTGGATTACGAGCATTAATAACTTCATATGGCATACCTGATACTATATTAAAAATATCTGAATTCGGCGGTAAAGATCAAGTTAACGCTAATGACTATGATTTATACTTTAATAATTTTAATTACGCATTTAATACTAAAGAAGGTAACAGTATTACAACCCCTTGGGGAGATACTTCTTTAGGAGTTGGTTTAAACAAATCTTGGATTCCTAATCCTAATTATAGCAGTAAAGATGCTGGAGCTAATACAGTTCAATTTAGATTTAAAGCTGAAAAGATTACATCAGGAACTATACCTTATGGTTTAAGTAACAAAAAACAAACTTTATGGACTTTAACTAGTGAAGGAAATTTAAAAAACTCTTCTCAATTATATTTGTCATATGAAAAATTTGGTTTAAATTCTGGTTCACTCGTTAATGCTAGTGGTTCATATGATGGATCAATATCAGACCCCGATTATAAAAATGGAAAATTAATATTTTTACCTGATACACAAGATAATACTAATTTTGCTGCTATAGAATTACCTTTTTTTGATGATGGTTGGTGGTCTGTTCAAGTTAAAAGAACTGGATTTGCCGATTTTGTATTATCTGCGGGAAATAAAATATATAATGGAAACACAGGAACATCACTAGGATTTTATGCTACATCAAGTATTACAATTACTAAACCCTTAGGCTGGGATTCTTCTTATTTTTCAAACTTTGCAAAAGATTTTAAAGAAGGAATTAATACTAACTTTCTTGGTTTTTCAGGTTTACTTCAAGAAATAAGATATTATACTACTCCAATTAGTGAAAGTGTATTTAAAGATTATATAATGAATCCTTTATCTTTTGAGGGTAATGGGATTAATAGTGCTCCTAATCAATTAATATTTAGAGCTGCTTTAGGAAGTGAATTATTAGAAAAATCAGCAGTAGTAAATTCATATGGTAATGCTATTTATGGTAGTAGCAACTATGGGAGTGCTTTTATTACAAGTTCATTTAATATAGATCGAATATCTACATCTTCTATCCATCCTAAAGTAACAGGATCTTGGGAAATAATAAATTCATTCCAAAGTCCCTCATCATCAAATTTTACTCTTAATTCTTCTAATTTTGTTAGTAATGTAGAATCTTTCTTTTTAGATCAACCTGCAGTAGGTATAAAAAATAGAATAACAGATAAAATAAGATCTGAAAATAGTACTATAGCTTCTGGAAATGTATTATCACCTATTAAAAGTTTATCCCAAAATACAGAAGCAAGTGCATCATATACTGATAATATAAATTATTTAGAAGTAGCATTTTCACCACAAAATCAAATTAATGATGATATTATAGGACAAATGGGTCATTTTAATATTGGTGATTATATAGGTGATCCTGCTCAACGATTTACAGGTAATAATTACCCAGATTTAAATAATTTAAGTGAAGATTATTTTAAAAAATATATTAAACAATATGATTTAACCGATTTTGTTAGACTAATAAAATTCTTTGATAATTCATTATTTAAAATGATAAAAGATTTTGTACCTGTGAGAACTAGTTTAGCATCAGGTTTAGTAATAAAACAACATTTACTAGAAAGAAATAAATACCCCCAACCCCAAGTATCCTACTCAGAAGAAGATTTAACTGGCTGTGTTAATTCTCATAAAGTATGGAATACTGCTTCTCAAGAAACTGAAATATCATGTTCTAAAATTGCAACTGTAGAAGGAGGTCCTGCAGGCATGTTTAACCCTTTTAATATTAATTATGAAGGTTTATCTACAGTTATTTCAGGAAGTAATACATTTAATTACCAGTGGGCTACTGTTGCATTTGATGCTGTGTCAGAAACTGGGTTAGGGGATGTTGCAAAATTAATTGTACATCAACCTGGATTTTTTACCAATACAAACATATTAAAATTTTTAGATTTTAGAGATACAACAAGTGAAAATAATCCTAATCTTTGGTTATCATTAAAATCAGTCCCAGCTATATTTCCTTTGTTTTATTTTAATACTTTAAATAATCATGTTAGTGTAGCAAGAGTCCAAAACATAGAAGATATAGGAGGTGGTAGTTTTAGAATTTCATTAGCTACAGGATATGGGTTTGCTTCATCAGTACCAGCAGGAAATAATGAAGATAAAAATGGTGGAGTATTTTCATTTCAATCTAGTTCACTAGGTGGGACAACTTTTTCAGAAACAATTCCTTTTACTTCAAGTATTACTAATTATACTTTTGAAACACCCCCTCAATTTAATGTGACTCAAAGTTGGGAAGTTACAGAACCTACTCTATCAGGTTCTATTACTTATATACACGATTCACAAGATGAATTTTATAATGGTGAATTAAGTGGTTCTACTTTAATAGTATCTAATGGAGAATTAAATGAAGGTGATGCTGAATTTAAAACTATTAATCCCAAGGGAGCAACTTATGGAATTAGATTTTATGATACTGGTTCGGGGTATAATTTTAATGATTTTATTAATCCCCTTAATAATCCTTACAACGGTTTTATACAAATGTGGTATCAAGAAAATGCCTCATTATCAACAATCCCAGCTGCTAACCCAGGTGGAGGAGCTGGTGGAGGTGGAAATACTAATATTTAAAAATATTTATAATTATGGCAGTAACAGACCCTACAGGAGGTAAAGTAATATATATTAAAGTAGCTAAAATAGATGCTAATGGGGTAGATTTAACTTCAACTTTAGATTCTTTATCTACTTTAGTTTTACCTTTTGGAAATACTAATGTTACTTTTAATATTTTAAATATAACATCTACCCCAAATTATTTTTTATACTATGTTTCTCCCCAAGGTTATAATAATATGATGACTCTTACAGGATCATTAGATACAGGGACTCCTTCTTATAATTCATCTTTTATCTCTAATACATCTTATCCTTAAAATATGGCAACAGCAACAGATCAAGGCGTAATAATACCATTAACAGTAGTTTCAGATCCTTTTAATTTAAAACCTTTAACTCAAGGTCTTTTAAAAGTAAATACGGTCCCACAAAAAAGTCTTTTTATTAATATAACTGGAAGTTTAAGTAATATAGTTATTTTTAATGAAATATCTAGACCTATGAGTGCTTCTCTTGTAGTTAGTTCTGCAACTGGAAATCCTACTAATAATATTTTAGCTCATGAGGTTTTATTTTCATCCATTACTGCGGGTAGTTTAACTGTTCTAAGTGCAAATGTAAGTATATCAATTACATCATCTTTTAATCTTAATGATCTAATTCTTTTAAGACTAGTAGGAAACCATGATAGTTTTACTACTAACAATATTATAAACCCTACATCATTTGATAGTGACTTATCTTTAAATATTTCCTCAACACCAAACCCATCTAATACAAATATGGTATTAGAACCTTATTTTGAAGGAATACCATTTATAGGTTCTAGTGCAGATGTTACATCAGGAAACATATTTAGAAATATACCAAACCCATTTTTACAAGACATTGATTATAATAGAGGTCCTATTCCTGTTAATAACCAAGCCTTAATATCAGGTTCAGCTGAAAGAGGAACAGTTCCTGAATCTTATTACACTTCATTAGCTCAAACTAATATTAGATACAGAGGATCTAAAATTCAATCAACAACAATAAATGAATATATTAATTCCTCAGGAAGTACAGATTTTGGGAATTCTTTTAATATAGGAAATTATGGAAAAACCCCATCAATTAATGTTTTTAATACAGGAATATTTGAATTTCAATGGGGGGGTGGTACCACACCTGAGATAATGGATTGGGGAGCATTTAAAATAGGAAAAATTTTACAAGTAAGTTCAAAAGATTTAGTTAAAACTATAAATCCTAGTGCAAATTTAAAAACAGTTCAAGTCCTTAGTAGATTAGACTTTAATAGCTCCGCTCAAATACCATCATCTCAACTTTCACAATCAATACCCCAAGTAAGAGGAGATTACTACCAAATTTTAAATTCAAGTAATCCTATTAATTCGGAAGTTTCAGTAGCTTTATATACTGGAGGAGGTTCATCTAATAACCCAACCTATCCCCCAACTGCTAAAATTTTAACAACAGAATTTGGTGTACCTACTAGATCTAGTTTTATGTATTTTACTGATGAAGCTACAGCAAGTGATACTTGGGCTAATGGTACTAGTGCTTTTCAAATGTATCAATCAGCAAATATTTTTAGAGTAACCTCAGATTACTCTCCAGGTTCTACAGTAAACCCAGTAGGAAATAGTACAGGTGATGGGATGGTAAATATAATACAAAGAGATATTAATGCAGGCGAAAGGTGGTTTTTTACTTTTTTTACAAATTTAGAAAATACTGGTACTTTTAATTCTAGTATTTTAGAACCTTACAATGGGGGTTATACTTCTAAAGATGAATTTGGAAATTATACTGATCCTTTTGGTTTTAAAGGAGTGTATGAAATATTAGGAGTTTGGGAACCTAATTCTTCCAGAACTAGATTTCAATTAGATAAACCAAATCTAGGGGGTTCTAAAAAAATAGGGGGAAATTCTTCAACTTCTTTAGGATTTCTTATGTGGAAAGCTAGAGCAGCAGGAAAAAATGAATTTATAATGGTTCAAGATAGTGTAACAGGCGGTGTAGGATATGGAGCACTTACTGGAAGATATTCACCTGAATATTTAACTCAAAACTTTGAAGCAATTACAAAAGAATATGGAAGTAACCAAACAGGTTAAAGATAATTTGGATTAAAAACAAACAATACACATATTTATAACATATAATTAAACACAAATGGGATATTTAAATAATCAAGTAGTAACAGTTGATGCTATTCTTACAAAAAAAGGTAGACAATTATTAGCTCAAAATGACGGTTCATTCAGAATAACACAATTTGCACTCGCAGATGATGAAATAGATTATACACTGTATAATCCAGAAAATAATCAGGGTTCAGCGTTTTATGGGGAAGCAATAGATAATATGCCTCTATTAGAAGCATTTGCAGATGAAAGCCAAATAATGAAATATAAATTAGCTACCCTACCAAGAGGTACTGCAGTCTTACCAGTATTAGATTTAGGTTATGCTTCTATATCTTTAAAACAAGGTGCTTCATTATCAATAACACCACAAACATTAAATTATTTAGGTAATGCCTCAGCATTTGAAACATCAGGATATTCTGTTACTATAGCAGATGTTAGAACAATGGCTACTTTTAATGGGATAGGAATTCAATCAGAAGCTGCCCAATCTTCAAATACTACTTCCACAACCACATTAGGAACAAATGTATCATCTACAGTAATAGGAACTCAAATTAATTTAAGAGGAACTACAGTAAATACTTTATTTGGTTCAAATTCACAAATATCAACAACATTAACAGTAGTAGGTTTAGACAGTGGAGCTAGAATAACAATACCTGTTACCATAACACAAACAACAGCAAATTCATAAGATATGGGATTTAAAAGATTAGACGCTCAAGATTTTGTAGTTAGTGCTGATGCAGTACAATCTACAGCATGGTCAACAGATACACCTACACTAACAAGTTTTTTTACATCATCTGTACAAAAATCAGGAACATCTGGGAATTATTATTTAAGTGCATTTCAAGTAACACCAACAGATGATGCAGCCGCTGTACAATTTGATATAGCATATGGAAATATGTTAGGTAGTGGTAGTAGCTATTTTAACTCTGCATACCCAGACCGAACACCTTCATCTACAATATATGGACAATATAGATCAATGATATTAGAAGATGAAAATTCTAGCTTTCAGTATGGTGATGGTACTAATATTTACACTCCTAATGATTTTTGGGCTTTATCAATAGATAGAGCTAGATACAAACAAGAAATTTTTTCTTCAACATTTAATCTTACTCTTACAGGTGCAGGAGGAACATTAAATCTAACCAGCAATATCTTAGATACATCAATAAATACTTTTTTAGGTTCATCCCAGGTTTATCAAATAGTATCAGGATCAAATGGTAGTGCAATAGCAGGAGGAGGATTTGTAACCAATTCAGGTTCTTATGGTTTATTATTTCCCCAATTAGGAACTATTTTATTAAACCCCGCAGCAATTAATCAAAGTATAGGAGTTAATTCTGATCAAAGTTCTAATTTAACTAACGGTGAAAATAATATAACTTTATTTGAATCTTTAAGTTCATTTACTTTAAATGCCCAAGAAACTATCACTTCAGATTATGTTTTTATAAGATCTAGAAATTCAGAATTTAATTACTCTACTAATCCTTCATTTATATCAGGTTCCACTGGTGAAGTAGTATTTGAAAGTTTTATTAATAACCCTCAAACATATATTACTACAGTAGGAATGTATAATGACAAAAATGATTTGATAGCAGTAGCAAAACTTTCAAGACCTTTACAAAAAGATTTTACAAAAGAAAGTTTAATAAGAGTCAAATTAGATTTTTAGGATGAATGAGTGTTTTCAAGTCATTAACTACGTCGGATGTTATAGTAACTCCATTTAAAGTAAATAAAAGTTTTTCTTTTCAAGGAGCAAACACTTATGAAGAACTTAATGTAGGTATAGATAGGTTTATGGGAAGGAATATTCCATATATTTCTGGATCAAATACAACAGGAAATATAAAAACCCAATCCCAAGCTTTAATATATAATTCAATTAAACAATTATATTACACTAATTTCTTATCAGGTAGTAATGGTTCTCCTGCTAATTTACCTTTTACTAATACTGATGGTACTATTACAATTCAAGGTGGAAGCGGATCTTATCAACCTATGTATGAAAATTATCTACCTAACACATTATTAGCAAATAGATTTTTCCCAACAGGTTCTAGTGAAGAAATAGGAGTAATATCAATACCTTCAAATTTATTTGGGGAATATATTAAACCTGGAAGCTTTGAATTTAAATTTTTTCAAGATACAGAGGTTCTTACTTTAACTGATAATAGTGAAGGTAAAATATTTTTAAATACTCAAGAAGTTGGAGACATAATTTATCAACATGGTAATATTATAATTACAGACTTTCAAAATATAAGTATCCCTTCCTTAACCCAGTCTGGAAATACTACTTGTTCTTTTCAAAGCACAATGACAATATATGAATCTCAGTATAAATGTACTTTAAATCCAAATGAATTTACATATACCCAAAACCCATCTGCTATTTCAGGTAGTGCAAATAGTGGGGTAGTTTATGATTTTTTAACGGGTTCATATTTTCAACCTTATGTAACAACAGTAGGATTATACAATGGAGCAAATCAATTAGTAGCCGTGGGAAAATTATCACAACCTTTACAAAGTTCTAATGTTACTGATACTACTATATTAGTTAACTTAGATTTATAATATTTATAGACATGGCAAAACAATTATCAAAATCAGGAATAGCAACAGGACAAACTATAAAAGCTTCAGAAGTTTCTCAATCTATAGACGCTCTTACAGGAGCAGATGACTACGACATTACAATATCTGGTTCATTAACTATAACTGGATCTACAAGTATAGATGGAGATGTATTTATTAACCCAACATCTGCTACCACAGGAACTTCTGTACTAACTATTAATCCAACTACAGGCAAAATATTTAGAACAGGTTCATATTCTAGTGGAGGTAGTGGACCAACCCCAAGTTTAGAAGCAGTAACTACAGCAGGAAACACAACTTCCAATAGTATTACAACAGGTCGTATAACTTCAACAGGACAAATTAGTGCAAGTGGAAATTTATTTGCTAATGTAGATGACAGTTCCTTAGTATTTGGAGCCCCATTATTTAAATTAGTAACATATGATACAGCTACAGGACGATTTTATAGAACAGGTTCATTTTCTTCCGTATTAGTTTCTAGTGGTAGTAAATTTAATGTTGGTGAGGATGAAATTGTTTATGATGATGGTAATGGTGGTGAAGGTGTTGGAATAAAAGGAACAGGTTCTAAAACTGTTGAAATCACCGATAAAGATGGAAATGGTGGAAAATTAGATCTTAGTGGGGGTGATGGTAATGGAGAAGTAGTGATAGGTAAAGGGGGTGCGATTCAAGGTGATACTGGTAAAGGTAAAATTTCACCTGTAATGGATAATAATATTCAAGAAGATGGACATTTTCAAGTACTTAAAAATAATGGAACTAAAGGACAAATTAGTGCCAATGTAAGAGCAGGAACTAATACTACAATAATAGATGATAGCATTGTTTTATCAGAACCAACTGGACAGATTATTACAACAGGTAGTGTAACAACCTTATCTAACTTTGTAGGTGGTGGATTAGAATTAATCCCAACAGCAGGAGGGAATGGTGGAAATATAACTGTAACTAATGTAGGTGGAGGTAATACTGGTCTTGTTCATATAAATGCATCAGGTAGTATAACAGCCTCAGGTGCTATTAGTGCAAGTGGTGATATATATGCTACTACAGGTTCATTTGGATCTCTATTTAATCATTCTGGACAAAATTTAACATTTAATGGAAATGGTGATGATGCCTCATTTAAGTCATTTGGTGTTGTTACATTTGAAAGCTCAAGCGTAGATATTAGAGGAGGAAATCTAAATGTTGGAGCTGGTGGTAATGTTGAAATTGATAGTATTGTAGTATCACTTCCAAATCTCCCTACTATTGACCCAGGAGTAGCTGGTAGGGTATGGCGTGATGGAACTGATTTAAAAATATCTGTGGGATAATTACAGTAAAATCTTAGTATTAACTAAAACAAATATATGGAATGGATAGGACTCAAAGGAGAACCAATATCAACCATCACAGATTTCCCAGATAACACATTCGGATTCGTTTATAGAATAGTACATAAACCTACGGGCAAAGCCTATATAGGTAAAAAAGTATTATACTTTAATCGAAAAGTTAAATTAACTAAAAAAGATTTAGCTTTATATGAAGGTGTAGTAGGCAGGAAACCATCTTATAAACTAGTAATAAAAGAATCAAACTGGTTAGATTATTGGGGTTCAAATAAATTACTTAAAGAAGTAATGGACTTAGAGCCAATAGAAAATTTCGAACGTCATATTGTTAAAACGGCACCAAATAAAAAACTATTAACATACTACGAAACACAAATGCAATTCGTACATCAGGTATTAGAAAAACCCGATGAATATTTTAATGATAATGTATTAGGAAAGTTTTACACAAAGGACTTTGAATTATAAAATATAGTTCGTATATTA
>Ga0181400_1000339_pt1 | contig 20008 bp, 23 predicted proteins | sample 23SPOviralmetaG_FD_130129 | JGI IMG/M metagenome (GOLD analysis project Ga0181400, IMG submission 130129) | Marine viral communities from the oligotrophic San Pedro Time Series (SPOT) site, San Pedro Channel, CA, USA - 23 SPOT_SRF_2011-06-22 | ecosystem: Environmental > Aquatic > Marine > Strait...
AGCACTGCCGTCACTTATGTGAACTGTTATAAGAGACTTAGAACTGAATTGCAGATTACTGATAAACGTAAGACAGTAAAGTCAGTTGGTATTGATTTGGTTGAATCTGTTTTATTTAACGAGAAAATTAACTCTAATGCAAGGGCAGGGATTTTAACTGTTGTAAAGAAACTATTTTATCAAGAACAATACTCCGCGCGTATTGATGCAATTGATATGAAAATACGCTTTCAAAAAAGAGTCCTACAAGTGAAAAAAAATAAACAACTTACCAAAGAATTACCTACATACAACGAGATGATTTCTGCCCTAAAGAAAGTTGAAGATTTACCTAAATATATCATTAACTGGATTTTCATATATGCCAATGCACGGAATGCAGACGTGGCACTTATTGATGTGCACCAACCTGCTGCTGACAGCCGTATTGATATTGACTCACTTGATAAGAACCGCAACCATCTTGTCTTGCAAGACGGTTACGCTACATTGATCCGCAACGTTTATAAAACTGTTAAGACATATGGCCCTAAAAATAATAAAATCGTTGCGCGTCCATTTATTGCTAAACTTAGAGAGTACCTTGCTGAAGATTTGACGAAACCTCTCGTTACAAACAAGAAGGGAGAACCTATTGAATCAAATGCCTTCGGTGCATATCTCAAGAAATATAGGTTGTTGGGTTTGACTGAGTCACATATTATGAAAATTGTTATGCGCAACGTAGCAGAACGTGGCAGCTATAACCTGCTACGTAAAGTTTCACAGAATCGTGGGGCTGGTATTCAAACTCTACTAAACGAATACGATTTGAGCAACATCAAAGAAGCTAATACCCTTCTAAAATAACATTTTATCTAAAGTCAATAAAGTCATTTTTGACCCTGATTTTCAAAAGTATCTTGGCTCTCTAACTCGTAGGGACTTTTTGTTTTTGGGGTGCTAATTGACTTTATTGACTTTACTGATTTATTATATATAGTTATATTATCCTTCTTATGGTTATGTAAGAAATTAAAATAGTATATAGTATAGTATATAGTATAGTATCTAAGAACTCCCGCCCTTTTTTTGTCTCATTGTATAAAAGCATTTGACACAAAAACTATTTAAGAAAATATTACTGAGATATATAAAATGGATGATATAGATTACATTTACTTTAAATTAAAAGGCACTCGTTTTAGAATTGACCCAAATAACAGTTACAACTTACAGAAATTGTATACCAAAAATGGTCGCAGATTCGTGAAGAAACCTTATTGGAGAAAGGTTTCAATATATCCAAATGACGTAGGCTACCTTTTGTGCAGTGTTGGTGGGAAACCTTGTAGACATCATAGGATTGTATATTATGCACATAACCAAGACTGGAATATTGACGATAGTTGCTGCAATAACACTGTAGACCACGAAGACTGGAATAGAAGCAATAACCAGATAAGTAATTTACGTCTTGCGACTCAATCTCAACAACAACAAAATAAAAATGTAAAAGGGTGTTATTTTGATACGCACAAACAAAGATGGATTGCAAGAATCAACCACGAAGGTAAACGAACATATATTGGTGCATTTTTAACAGAAGAGTTAGCGAGAGCAGCGTATTTAAAAGCTAAAGCCAAGTACCATCCATTTTATCGTGGCGGGGTGCCCCCGTCTGTTACGACGTAAGATGATAAGTATTGAAGAAAATCTTTTTTTCACGTGGTACTTCTATGCACCTAAATAATGATTTAACAGTTTTATACTTTTTAACCTTACTGGTTAAGTCTGCGTAAGATAAGATAGGCACACTTTTTAATATGTCACGCTTCGTACGAAATATGCCAGAATAGGCAATACGTTCGTGCTCGTAATCGCTATACATTACGAGAATATACATTTATAATGATTAAGATTATTTCTTAAGATTGATGCCTAAACTCTCTGCAAGTGCATATGTATCTTCTTTATTCTTATTGGCCAGACCTTTTGGTGCTGGACTTACCTTGCCTCTTATCTCCCGTTTGAGTTCTACAACAGTTTTGAAATCACTGGGTTTGCGACCCCGAGCAGGTGGACGAAGTGAAGGTGTGCGTGATTCTCTCGGTGACATAGTGCCGGGTGTGCTCGGTATACTGAGTGGCTGGAAGAAACCAGAAAACTGTTCCTCACTAACTGAACCAAGAGACGATTGCGGTGTCAGCCGAGATGGACGAAGACTGGTGCCTGGTGCAGGCCCTTCGCGCTCCTCTGCTTCTTTCACTTCTGCTAACTCTCTTGTTGTTTGTGAAGGCGGTGAGTATAGGTGCTGTTCTTGTCTTTCGGTAGTTTGCTTTATCCGTAACGCTTCTTGTAGATCTGCCTGACTTCTAATACTTAATCTTGAGACGAGAGTTGGCGGAGTGGGGACTTGAATTGCTCTCATATAATTAGTTGTTGATGGAGTGGCATTGACGGCTGATACAGTACCTCCCATATTTTGTTTAGTCTTCGTCTTCCTCTTCCTGCGCGGTTTTGAACCATCTCGCGCGATCTGCACAATAACTGTTTGTCTCTGGCTCTGACTGACTTTCGTCTTCTTTGCCTTCTTCGGCCTTTTGGTTTTGGGTTTCGTCTTTTTTGTCGCCATTATATTTATTAGTGTCATTAGAAATCTGCAATGTTCCTACTTTATCACGCAGAAATCTTAACGGACATAGCCGATCGTCTTCTAATTTACGGTTCTCGCACTCATAGAGCGCGTCTATTACGTTATCATCAAATCCTGAAAACTTCTTTTCAAAGTATGAACGTGGATAAGGTCGCGGATCAAGTTTATCCATATCAATTACTGGCTCAAGCTCTGCCTGTTTGAACTGTTCTACAAAAAGTTGCACATCACGCTCACTCCAGTCGCCAAGCTTAACTGCCTTATCTTGGCAAATATCTAAACAAAGTTCGCTCAACTGTAGGTAATCTACTTTTACAGAATTAAAATCTGTCATATATATATATGGCAAGAAAAAAGCTCGTGTCTAAAGCGTCGGTAGAAAAACTTAACGACGAACAAGTTGTTTTAGAGATTATTGAAGACTCTTCTGCTGAAGAGAATGAAACTCCTGATCCGCCCGTTCCAGTCCCCCCTGCTCCTGTAGCTCCTCCTACTTGCAAGGCCGATAAAAAGAAAAGAGTATTAAGCGAAGAACAAAAGGCAAAGATGAAAGCAGGCCGTGAAAAGAAGAAGGCTCTTAAGGCTGCCCCAGTTAAGGAAGTCCCTAAACCTGAGCCGTCTGTTGCTCCAACCTCTGGATTAGGGGTTCACGGGGTGCCCCCGTCGTCCAATGAAGACGATATGCCAAGATGGTTTAAGAATTATCTATCTACCCAAAAGAAACCTGAACCTGAGCCAGAAGTTAAAATCGTCGCTCCTGTTGTCAAGGCTAAACGGGGCAGACCTGCTGGTAAAAAGGATACCAAACCTCGTACCAAAAAAACTGCTACTCCAGTAACTCCTGCTCCTGAACCTACAAAACATAGTATTAGGTTTATTTAATCTCTCCAGTAATTACATAGAAAATGAAGATAAGAGAAGAACCTAATAAGGATATGGAAGTTGGTAAGGTTAAGATGTCTTGCGACGGAAAAATACAAAATAATAAAAAACAAAGCGTATGTACTCCACTTATGGAAACATCGTTTTTGTACCTTATCTCTGGCCCATCTGGTAGTGGTAAGTCAAATCTGCTTGTTAATTTACTTACGAAGAGTGGGAAGAGTAAATGTGGTAATAAAATGAAGAGTTATCGTGGAATGTTTGATAATATTGTTATGGTAAGTCCATCAGCGCACACTATTCAAAATAAATTATTGGATACAATACCAAGCGACCAGAGATTTGATGCCCTTGAACCAGAAGTTTTTGAAAAAGTTGAAGGCTTAACTGAAGATGCAGTAGAAGAAGATATACATACATTATTAGTACTTGACGACGTTAGCAGTGAATTACGTAAAAAAGATATTGAAGGTACACTGAATAGAATGGTTAAGAATCGTAGACATCATAATCTTTCACTTATTATCATCTCTCATAAAATTACTGACTACGGAACTGCACTAAGGAACAATGCTAACCTTATATTCATCTTTAGGCCTAAGAGCAAGAGAGAATATGATATGATAACTACCGAGTTTATGATGCGTCCCGCAAACGAGTGTAAACAGTTAATAGAACATATTTATCAAAACAAGCACGACTTTATGCTTATAGACCAATCCTTGCGCAACAGTTCTAAGTTTGAGTTTTGTCGTAATTATGACCGTCTATTACTTGAAGAATAATATTATACAAGAAAATGATTTAAAATATTATTCTTTATACCTATAACAAGATGGCCCGTGGAGTTAAGTTGACTGATGAAGAACGTGAAGAAAAGCGTATTGAAAATCTAAAGAAGTTGCGAGACCGTTATGCCAATGACCCTGAGTTTCGTAAACAAAAGGCCGAACGTTATCAAGCTAAGAAAGAAGCAATCAAGGCATACAACAACAAGCGTTACCACGCACGTAATGCTGAACTACGAAAGCTACAAGCACAAGTAAGTGCGATGGAATAATTTGACGGGGGTGCCCCGTTGACCCCTAATTTGACGGGCGAAACAGTATTAGGGGCCAACGGGGTGTCCCCGTCCCTTGCAGATCCAAAAGTTAAAATACTTTTATATCATTGAGGTTAAAATGATATAAAAAATATTCTCTACCTTAGGTTATATGACGTGCTATACTGAAACGTACGATGAACGTAAATTATGCTACGCTATAGAACATATTGATGACTTTTTTAGTAAAGAGACTCAAAATGTTTGTAAGAAGCGTTCACTCAAGTTTCTTGAGCAGTTGCTTATTAATGATTGCAAGATGGACTTTAACTATTCGTACACTAAAAACACTGATTATGGCCGTAAGATTGCTTATGGTATTCAAAGTCGCCCAAAACAGATTCGTAATTACTTACTTGCTGAGTCTGGGGTTGTTGATTATGACATTAAAAATGCGCACCCTACTATTTTACATTACCTGTGTCTAAAGCATAATATCAAAACATCAAGCAATTTATATTCTTACGTGAACGATAGAGAAAAGGTTACCAAAAAGCATTTCCAGCAAGAACTATATAATAATGTTGATGTCAAAAAACTCATTCTTACTGCTACTAATAGTGATGATGCCTTATACACAGAGAACAAATGGTTGAGAGAATATCAAGCAGAAATGATGCAAATTAGACAACAACTTCGCGAGATAAAAGATTATGAGAAAATCGTAGCTGATACCAAGAAAATAAAACAAGATAATAAAAACCTTAACAGCAGTTTTGTTAATCGTATCTTATGTAAGGTAGAAAGTGAAATTATTGATAGCATTGCCGACTACGCTTCTCAAGAGAAGTATAATGTATTTGCTCTTATGTTTGATGGATTGATGGTTTATCGTGGGGACGATAGTCTCTTACATAAGATAAATGAGCACGTCAAAACGACATATGGAGATATGTTTGTTATTACTGAGAAAAAAATAATTACTGACGTTAATGATGCAGAATATGATTACGATAAAAGTAAGGTGTTAGCCAGTATGAAAACGGACGAAATAGATCTGCCTGATACAATTGATTGGGACGACCGCACAGATGATGTATATGCGCAGATCGTCGCTAATAAAGCTGGCGACGACTTCGTGTTGGTAGACGACCATCTATATGTTTATTATAAGAATATGTGGATTAAAGATAACCTACTCTTATGTAAGTCAGTTATCAAAAAGTGCATTCGTGAAGTTACTACAGATGCAATGGACGTAGAAAAAGACCTGCAACGAAAGCTGGATGCTAACAGTGCTCAGTATAAAAACTCTACTAAAACTGTCGCTAATATTGCAGTCTTTGCAAAGGGAATTGCAATGGAATCTAAGGCTAATAACGTGCTAGGTGCATTGAAATGTATTCTTGCGACAAGACAAGATAAGGTAGAGTTTGATGTATCTCGCCCTGAAGTCTTTTGTTTTGATAATGTAGCATTTGACCTTAATACAAGACAAGAAACGACTATTGAGAAGACAGATTATATTACACTAACAAGCGGATATGATTATATAGAACCAACAAAAGATGATGTACTCAAAGTTGCTGAATTAGTTAACAGTATTTTCCCAGATGATGAAGTAGAACGAACTGCTGTTTCAATTTTACGAACTGCGTTAAGTGGGATTCGTCAAGAAAAGATTTTTATGTTTAATGGGTGCGGACGTAATGGGAAAGGGCTTATAGATGAACTGCTTATGGACTGCGTAGGAAATTATGGGCATAAGGGTAACATCGCAGTACTAACAAAAGAAATCAAGGCAGGGGCGAATCCTGAAGTTGCGAATCTTGATAAAAAACGATTTGTTGTATTCAATGAACCTAACGACGATGAAAGCATTAATGGTGGTAATATTAAACGTCTCACTGGCGACGACCGTCTTGATGCTCGCGGACTTTATGAAAACAACGTTAAAGGCATTTGTTTAGCTCTTACACTCATCGTAGAAGTTAACAAGAAACCACGTATTAATAGTAGGATTGACGAGAGTCTTCTGGCTCGTTTCATTAATTTAGTGTTTGAAAGCTATTTTACTACGGATGCAAAAGAGTTAGAGACGCTACCAAATGCTAAGCCGTGTAATCCAGAATATAAAACATATGCATTTCGTAACCGCTTTAAGCACGCTCTATTTAAATACCTGCTTGATTGTACCGATGATAAAATCTACGTATGCGACAGTGTGCGCGATACAACAAGAGAATATCTTATGGATAACGATACCCTACTTGAATGGGTTAAGGATAACTATACCAAGACTGATGACCCAGATGAATATGTCAAATTATCTACGATGTATAGGGCATTTAAAGATACTGGAATGACGAAGAAAATGAGTCAAGGTAATAGCCAGAAAAGTTTTATCCAAGAAATCTCTTCTAATATGGAGATGAGAAAATACTTTAAAGTACGACATCAACCTTACATCAACGGTAAACAAGTATGCCTACGAAACATAATCGTGGGTTGGAAAGAAAAGCTAATTGAAGAAGAAGAACCAGATGAGATACTATAAGCCGGGATTGCATCCCGTAAACCCTGCATAAGGATAATATTTTATACAATTTGTAGATCTGCCAGTTCAAAAACTTATTTTATCGTAAAGTCAATAAAGTCAATTTGCTGACTGATTTGCAAAAGTATCTTGGCTATCTAATTCGGGGGGACTTTTTGTTTTTGGGGTGCTAATTGACTTTATTGACTTTATTGACTTTATGGATTTATTATTTTCTTGTCTTTTCTCTCTGCTTATCTTATTTATATAGGTGGCTAGTTCCCTATTTCCTTGTTGTTATATGAAGAAATTAGAATTAGTATAGTATATACGTAGTATATAGTATAGTATATAAGCATCCCAGCCACTTTATGCAGGGGGGATGACGAAAAAAATATTTTTGTATTATTTTCCTTACAGGGTTAACGGGATGTTCCCGTCTTACTCATTAGGTAGGTACGAATCTAATACAGTCGTCAAAACACGAAGGTAAGACATCATTATGTTGTAGCTTGTTATCGTGATTAAGTAGGTAGTGATATTTTGCTTTAGCGTGATATTCCTTACCATTCATCGTATAGTCACGCCATACAAATGTTTCCACATCATCCGTGTTAAGGGTAATGTCTCCACTTTTGATGAGTTCTCTCGCTGTATTGACGAAGTATTCATATCGTTCTCTGTAACCGTCTCCGTCAGTGTTATCTCCACATTTATAAATATCGTCGTGATTTCCCCCCTTGTCTTTTCCAGATGTGTTTTTGTCATACAAGACCGTGTTAAAGCATAGGGTATTGTATCCCTTACATATAGATTCAATAGATATGAAGTTATCTTCCTGATGTCGGTGTTTAAAGCTTAGTCCAACTCTCGTGTTGATAAGCATTGAACTATAACACTTACCGTTTACAATTAGACATCGTCTAATACAACCTTGAGCTACGAAAGGGTTAAAGTTATGAGAAGCAATACCAACGTTACTACAAGTGTTTACGTAATCTTCAATGAAGCGAAAGATAACTCCACTCTCAATCTGGTTTTGTCTTCCCTTGTTAAAGTAGTTGTAATGCTTAATATTATCATCAAGCATCCATACGTAATCCACGTCAAAGTAATTGAGAATATAGTTTCTCATAGGAGTAGAACCCATCTTTTGTTGACTGAAATTGTCTCCAAGAACTAACTCACAATATTCTGGATTGTACCAGTTCTCATATTGTTGTACTTGTTGTCTTTCAATAAACAGATAATGCCTTACCTTCAGTTTTGTAAGTAGTAAATGCGTATATCCAACTTCGTTAGCTCTACTATAGGATACAATACATACTGGATAATGTGGAGTGACATCAGTATTCTCATCTATAGGCTTCCATACTCCTTTTACAGTCTCGTTAGTGTAACTTATCGTCGTTGAAATGCTTTTACCTTTATGAATATACGATACATTCTCAAAGTTCTCATTAAGAATATCTTTCACTTCGTACAATCTGTCTCGTGTCGTAAAGACATTACCGTGATACACGACTTCGTCCTTAGAATACCGATTGTCGTATTCCAGTTGTGTAAAATTGAAATGTGTAGTCATAGCTCTATCTCCAATTGGTTTTCTAACTGGAGTTTTTCCAAATAACTCAGTCCATTTATTACAGTCTTCTTCGTTCATACGACAACGAAACACTATACAATCGTCTCGTTTTTTGAACTTAGACAAACTTGTTGGGATGACTTCGTAAAAGCTCGTATTAGTACGGTTCTCCATCGTGTTGTAGTTTGGGATAATATTTTATCTTTAAATCGTTTCAATTTTTTGAGATATTTCAATTTTTTTTTGTATATACCTATTGTAATGAGTATATATAAGATGACACCAGCAGATATACAAGAAAAGATACGAGAGCATCTGCCAGTTAAGGAAGCCGAGAAAATTAAGAATGGCGAAGTCTTTACACCGCAGTCATTGATAGATGAAATGCTTAATAAGTTGCCTACAACCATCTGGCAAAATCCAAAATTGAAATGGCTTGACCCTGCTAATGGGGTGGGAAACTTTCCAATGATTGTGTTTCAAAAACTTAATGAGGGACTTAAAAACGTAAGAGGGTATAAGACTGATAAAAAACGAAAACGACACATTATTGAAAATATGCTTTATATGGTGGAGCTTAATCCAGTTAATGTTGCCGTCTCAAAAAAGATATTCGGTGAGGATGCTAATATCTATTGCGGTTCATTCTTGGAAGACGGCTGGAAAGATGCTTTTAAAATTGAAAAGTTTGATGTGATTATGGGGAATCCTCCTTTTAATAAACCTAAAGATGGAATAAGTAAAGGTGGAAGGCGGCCGCCGGGTGCGAAGCGGGGAAGAACTTTATGGGATAAGTTTATTTTAAAATCTTTAGACAACCTGACTGCTGATGGGTATATAGGGTTTATTAACCCTGCCAACTGGAGAGGGTTAGGGCCACTCAGCTTCTTATGGAAGATACTGTCAAATAAGCAATTGTTATACTTGAGGATTTATGGCATAAAAGATAATAAGAAAATATTTAATGCAGGAACTCGGTTTGATGTTTATGTATTGCAGAATAAAGATAATACAAGTCCTACCGAAGTCATAGATGAGTTAGGAGAGAAACATTTCTTAAAATTAGATGGATTACCATTTTTGGCGAGCTACAATTATGATGGTATTAACAAAGTATTAACCACGCAGGATAAGGGTATTGATGTTATTTTTAGTTCGTCTTTTTATCACGCACAAAAATTAAGTAAGGAAAAGACAGACGAATATAAATATCCAGTAGTCCATTCTATTACAAAAAATGGATTAGGCTTTTGGTATTCTAATGATAATACAAAAGGACATTTTGGCGTCCCAAAAGTTATTCTTAATTTTAATATACTCCAATATTCACATCCAGAACAAAATGATTATGAGGGCAAATATGGAATGAGCCAACTCTCATTCGGCATTCCTATTAACTCAAAAGAGGAAGGCGACCTTATACTACAAGCAATTGACACGCCAGAGTTTAAGAAATTAATAGCATCCACTAAATGGACGATGTTCCAGACGGATTACCGAATGTTTAAACACTTCAAAAAAGATTTTTTTTTGATGTGAAATCAATTTATGGTAGAGTTTCTCAAAAAATTGAAATGCTTTTCATCCTACAACGATGAAGACAACAACAAACAAAATGTCTTCCATCATCCGTTACGCTACTACTCACGTCGTTGACAAGGAATTCTATTTGGAAAACATCAAGGGAAAGAAGGGTTTCCGTAATGTCACTCGTCACGTTGACACTCGTAGGACTAAGAAACAACTTGATATCGTGACTCCCGGGCAACTTAAGGTTTTCATCGTGACGACTGATGGAGAGTTTGACGAGAAGGCTAACCTTGACATCATTTACAAGTACGCGGTTGCAGCCCTTCCTTCCCATCCACTCGGTAAGGACTTAGAGTGGGGTTTTATGGCTTACTGTCCCCAAGGTACAGCGTATGTTGTTCTTCCTACTATCCGTGACCCCTAATCTGGAATCCTAAAACAAAAAAAAACCTACTAACACTCTACCCCATTTTTTTTTGATGTGAAATCAATTTCCTTGTTGTTTCTCAAAAAAATGAAATGGTTTTCTCCCTACAACGATGTAGCATAACCAGTATGATTACGGACAACCAAATGAAACAAATCCAGTATATTATGAATACGAACAACCAGATGAAACAAATCAACTATATGATTGAAGAAGATTTTGAAGATAATTTCAATACCAAGGACTATAAGATTTATGAAGATATGGAAGACAGTATGCAAGAGTTTGAAAGTAATTTTGAAGAGAGATATAACAGTCAATTAGAGTATTTTGACACTCAAGAATTGAAACAATATTGTGGGTTCAATACAACAATGGAAATATGTAAATACGTTACTGAGAAATATGACGAATATGATATGAAAATTGAGTGTAACACATTCACTGAAGATAAGATTCTAAAAGCATACGTCTACTTCTATTTGGAAGAAGAGTGTAAACAGAATCACATTAACGATATAGAAGAATATTACAAAGAAAAAATGTAAAACATATACAATACTTTTGAATATTTTCTTTTTATACATATATGAAGCAAGTCTTGCTATTCAAGTCTAACAAGCCAACTAAAAAGTTCTCTGCATTTTTCCCTACAAGCAAGAAAGTAATTCATTTTGGTGGATCTGCCTATAGAGACTTTACGTTGATGAATGATAAGAAATCAATACATTATCTCTCTAGCAACAAGGATAGAAACAAGGTAAAGGAAGCATATGAAGCAAGGCATAAGAATGACAACCTTGACGACCCAGAGTCGGCTGGTTCATTAAGTATGTTTATCTTATGGAGCAAGCCTACATTGAAGGGCGGTATACGAAATTATTCTAAGAGATTTAACCTACGTATTGAAGATAAAACTAAAGAAACATACAGTCCAGACAAGGTTAAGGAAATAATCTCAAGTTAATCAATATTATGGCCGACCCAATATTATGTGAAAACATACAACGTTTTACTGCATTCCCAATTGTTTATGCCGATATGTGGTCTCTTTATAAAAAGCAGATGGATTGTTTTTGGAGGGCCGAAGAGATAGATTTGAGCAAAGACATAAAACATTATGATGAGTTAACCGACGATGAACGTTATTTTATTAAGCACATTCTTGCGTTTTTCGCTGCGAGTGACGGTATCGTGATTGAGAATATTGGCGTTCGCTTTATGAACGAGGTGCAAGTTAGTGAGGCAAAAGCATTTTACGGATTTCAAATTATGATGGAGCAGATCCACAGTGAAACATATTCTCTACTCATAGACACTTATGTTAAGAACAATGCAGAAAAAGATAGTCTATTTAATGCAGTTGAATCGTTTCCTTGTATCAAAAAGAAGGCAGATTGGGCTTTAAAATGGATAGGAGATGAGGAGGCAGACTTCGCCACGAGATTGGTAGCTTTTGCCTGCGTAGAAGGAATATTTTTCAGTGGTGCATTTTGTGCTATTTACTGGCTGAAGAAGCGAGGACTAATGCAGGGGCTGACTTTCTCTAACGAATTAATTAGTAGGGACGAAGCGTTGCACTGCGAGTTTGCAGTCCTACTACATAGTAAGCTACAAAAAAAGTGTAGCGTAATTATTGATATAATTAGAGAAGCAGTTTTAATTGAGCAGGAGTTTATATGTGAGGCTTTACCGTGCAAACTAATTGGAATGAATAGCCGTTTAATGAGTGAGTATATAGAGTTTTGTGCTGACCGATTAGCAATCCAGTTGGGCTGTGATAAGATTTATGAGACGGCTAATCCATTCTCATTTATGGAAATGATTAGTGTAGAGGGCAAGACAAACTTCTTTGAGAAGCGCGTAGGCGAATATGCATTAGCTACCAAGCAGATCACGAAAGACACTTTTGAAATGGACTTAGATTTTTAGTCTTGCGTTAATGTATAATGAATATAACAGGCGCGTCCGCAAACAACCAAGCCAAGTTCAAGCCAGTAGAAGGGTTTGACCCTATTGAGCCACAATACGAAGAGAATATCTACCTTGACAGTGTGCTACCAAGTGAGGCCGATATACCGTTTTCTTTTAAAGCGTTTAATCCTAAGATTATTAGGGGCGATACGATTGACGGCTTCCTAAAGTTGCCTGCCAATCCACTTGTCTCGTCTAACAGTGATGATGCAACCTTCTCGCCCCAGTATGATTACCTGCGTAGAGCCGGTAAATAAGTGGGGGCACGGAACGAGATGCCCCACGAACCCCAGAATGTTGATAGATCGGCCCGAATGTTATCTTTTGTAATAATAGATGCCAAACCATAGCCTTAACGATAGTTATATACCGAGTCAGGCCATTTTTTTAGATAGTAATGATGCCACTATTTCAATAAGTGATGCAGAAAAAGTATTCCACTTAAACAGTCCAATTATTGCACCTGCAGGTATAAGAATCCTTATAGGCCTTACCAACCTAACAATTCCAAATACTATTTATAATTTTAGTGCTTCTAATAACCAATTATCATTAACCCAGTCTGCCACTACACAAGTGGTAACAATTACTGCTGGAAACTATTCTGCTTCTACTCTTGTTGATGCATTAAATACAGCTATAACCTTGAATATTACAGTCTCGTTTGATGAAGACAATGCAAACTTTACGTTTGTAGGTACTTCTGCATTTACGATTAATAGTGATACTACGATGACAAGACAACTTGGCCTTAAGAATCAACTACCGACCGTGTCTGGCACAACTTACACTGCAACTCAAGTCTGTGACTTCGCAGGTGCAACAAATATATATGTGCGCATTCGCAACGTCAGTATGTCTAATTTAGATAGCCGAGGTAAGACTTCTAATATCATAGCCAGTATCGTGAATAATGTTAATTATGGCGACTTTATATTCTACGTACCGCCCGAGGTGCTCTACTTCCAAATTAACGAACAACAATTGGCTCATATTGATTTGGAGCTAACCGACCAAGAAGGCAACGTAATAGACTTGAATGGCGCCACATTCAATCTTGTATTAAGCGTACACTTCTCTATGCAAAGAGAAACCACTATATTCCAAAATCGTGTACTGAGTGAAATACAAAAGCAAGAAATTAACGGGGGTGCCCCGTTTACCCCTAATTCTGGCGGGAAGACTGAATCAGGACAAGAGAGTAAATAAAATGTAGATGTTTTATATAATGCATTTCGGGAAGAAACTCAAGAAGGCAGGCCGCTTCGGCAACAAAGCAGTTAAACACGCCACTCGTGTAGGTATGAAGGGCGGTAAGGTAATGGTAACCGCAGGTAAGGTGGGCGAGGCACTCGGTGTCCCCGGCTCGGAAGAGGTTGTTCTTGCCGGTAAAGCGACTCGTGCTGGAAGCAAGAAAGTAGAGCGTGTCCGTAAAACCGCTGCGAGAGCTTCTCGTATGGTGTAATTCATCAGTTCTATCATTATTTTATCTTTTTAATTAATATAATGGTTATAGTAGACCCCGTTGCAGATTACGTGACTTTATACAGTGCAGATGCCACACAGACTGGCGGACAGCTTGTATGGAATGTGAATCCAGAATATCAGTTTAAGAATCGTGGAAATTACTGTCTCGTCTCGTTGGCCAAGGCAGCAGTGCTTGATACTGATTTAGACCAAAATGTTGTTGTTGTTTATAAGGATGGCCAGAACGCATCCAGTTCTAGCAACAACGGAGCAGCTTTAGGAATAGTGCAAGTTTCTTACAGTCACAATAATGTGGTACATCACGCCTATTATACTGGCGAACCAGTTAAGTATTTGACACGAGCCAGACCGAGCCAAATTGAGCTAAATCTAACTCAGCTTGATAAGACTGCCATTACCATAGATAATGCCGTATTCGTCTTGAAGTTTGAATACTTGAATACCGAACAGGCGCAGCAATATACTTTAGCAACAATGTATTCGTAACAGATCTGCTTGTAATAATTGACGGGGGTGCCCCGTTGACCCCTAATAATTGACGAATCAAAATAAAATTAAATATTAAGTAATTGTATAATGGCTGCTACTACAAAGAAGCTTGATTATGGCGATGTGCCCCCTCGCGCGTCGTCTTCGCGTGCACTCCGCACGGAGGTGCTCCCGTCTTCTGGTTCGTCCTACAATATGAACCAGACAATTATTTTTGACCTTCCTAGCAACGTCTCAAATACTTTCTGGGATGCCCAGTCGTCGTATGTCCGGCTCAACATCAAAAACAACAACAGTGGTGCCGCTTTTACTTTTGAAGGTGGCGGCTTCCCTACTTGCATTCGTCGTATTGAGATGTTGCTCGGTGGCCAGACTCTTTGCAGTATTGATTCGTATAACGTACTTTACCAGATGATGCTGGATTTGGATACCAGTGCTCAGTTCCGTGATAATGCCGGTAAGGTACTATTTGGTGCGGACAAGACTCCAGTTGGTGAATCCATTGCGGACAACGCTACTCTCCAAGTATGTTTCCCATTGGCCCTTACTCCCATCGTGCAATCCAGCAAGTACTGGCCACTCTTCGGGCGCGAACCACTCCGTATCCGCATAGAATTAGACACGGCTGAGCGTGGACTTGTTGGTGCTGCTACCAGTGCTCAGGTTCTAATTGACGAGGTTGCCCTTGTAATGTACCAACTTGAACTCGGCCAAGATGTTATGGCGCAGGTGGCATCTAACTCGGGCGGTATGATGCGTCTTGCGATGCCTTCTTACCAGCATCATCAAGCTACTTTGGCCGCTACGGCTAGTTCGGTTGCCACAACTCTTGGTTTCAGTATGAGCTCGCTTAACCGCATTCTTGTTGCTCAGCGGCTCCAAGAGGTGACCCCTGCCGATATTACTATTGGTAACCGTAGTTCTATTGGCCTTACACAGGCTAACGTTAAGATTGGTGGCCAACAATACCCACAGATTTCGGTTAAAGACCGCAACGACAACGGTGCTGAGGTGTTCGCGGAGGCCCTTGTCTCGCAGCGTGCTCTTCTATCGTGGGGCCACGACAGTTCGGTACAAAACAGTCTCGGTTTCGCCAGCGCCACTAAAGAACCAACTGGTAATGACGCAAACAACTGCGGATCCTTTTTAATTGAGATTGACCTTGAAAGCCAGAGAGTGGATGCCGGTTCGCTTGTTGCGGGCATTAACTGTATCGGCCAAGTTGTGCAGTTTGAGTCCACTTACGATGCCGGTGCTACCGCTGCACACGTGCTTGACATATTTGGTGAGCACACAATTATGGCCCAGCTTGACCTGCAATCGCTTACGTGGGCCATTGCAGTTTGAAAACTTTTTTATCATAATCATAATTATTCATTTAATAGTTATGATTGTTTTTTTATCTTTAGTAAGTATAAATGCAGACCGAACAACAGGTTAAAGATTATGCCAAGATGGCCGAAGGAACATATCGTATTGGCGATAAGGGCGACAGAGACCAACGAGTTGCTGATACTAACAATATGGTTAAGGGCACTGGGTTCGCCGTTGTAGACGATAAACGATATACCAATAACAATATGACAACCTACAAGCACGAAGAGACTGGTGAAGTGCACGTCGCACATCGTGGTACTCATATACGGGGCAAGCGTGGACTGAAGGACATTCGCAATGACATCGCTTTTGGGCTTGGACTGACAGCAGTTGACCCCAGATTCAAAAGGCGAACTAAGGCAACCGAGCGAGTGATAAAAGATTTAGCGCCAGAAAAGTTTACAATGAGTGGGCACTCGTTAGGCGGAGGCACGGTGCAACACGCTATTGCTAACTCTAAGAAGATCCGCAAGAACCTACACTCAGCCCACACTTTTAACTCTGCCGCAAATCCAGTTTTAAATAATAGTTTACAAGTATCAGGCAAGGATAAGAAGGATTTAGATAATAAAGTGACCCATCATAGGATTAAGGGCGATGTAGTATCGGCTGGATTTAATGCCAGTGTGCCATTTGGTAAAGTAAAGAAATATTCTGTTGCACACGACGAGAAGAAGGGCAAGTCTATTTTTGATAAGGTGGTTAAAAAGAATCCATTACTTACGAAAGTAAAACAACTAACATCAAAAGCGTTACACGCGCACGGGATAGACCATTTCCACTCTGCTTGATCTGCCCCGTCTTATGCCCCCGTCTTACACTTGGGCTTCTGGTTCAGTAGGAGTTCTTGGTTGTCTACCTCTTTGACTTAACTGATATTGTCCTTGTTGTTCGCCTTCGTTATGCATTCGCATAGACACAGTTTCGCCGCAACATTTGGACGATGAGTCGCATCTCATTTTATAAATCTTATGTGCAATTGCACATATCAAGACTGCACAGGCCGCTTCTATTGAATACTGACTATAATCCGCCATATATGTATATACTAATTATTTTTATTCTATACATATACAAAGATGCCGAAGAATATAAAAGGCACGAGTAGCTTAGTGGGCAAGAATGTGCAGAACAGTGAGAGCATAGGTAATTTGACAGCAGATACGATCCGCACTAATACTCTTGTCGCAACAAATGCTACCATAACTAATCTTACCAATACCGAGTTGCAGACTGCGACTACAAACATAGCTACCAACGTAACTAATATCGCAACAAACGCAAGTGCAATATCAACAAATACGAGCAACATAAGCACGAATGCAAGTGCAATATCAACTAATACGAGCAACATCAGCACGAATGCAAGTGCAATATCAACAAACGCCACATCCATCGCTGGTAAGCAAGATACGATTACCGCTGGAGATGGGTTATCATTCGTAGGAGCAACTTTAAATGCAGAGGTCACTCAAGCGGAAGTTGATGCTAAACAAGACACAATAACCAGCTCTACCTCGTTAAGCTGCGCTGATATTAACTGTAATTCTAATAGTTTAACAGGCGTTACTTCAATGTCCTGTCAATCTCTGGAAATACATAATACAAGTAATCTTCTATCATTTCTTGATTTTGGTTCAGGCGATTTTAAATTCAGGTCCATATACAATGAAAATGGTAATCATTATCAACTGCAACTCCGTGATGCAAATGGTCTAAATAATCAAAAGAAATTACAGATTAATTATGATAGTGTTGATATTCATAATGCAGAGTTTGACCTCAACTCTAATGATATAGTTAATGTTAATTCTCTCAATACTATTACATCAACAGAGATAGGATATTTAGATGGAGTAACATCAAGCATTCAAACTCAGTTGGATTCAAAATTAACAAGTGGTGGAGCTGCATCTTTTAGTTCTTTAAATCTAAACTCTGGGAATCTAACGAATGGCGGGACTGGCAATTTTACAGCTATTAATTTAAACGGCTCTGATTTGCAGGGTAAGATTGACGACAAGGCAGATCTATTTGGACTATTATTGCCATTAGAAATAAGCACAGGAGGCATTCCATTTGATGCCATATCATTAAAATATGATACGAGCCAATTTACTCTTAACGCAAGTGATGAGTTATCACTCAACGGTGCCGTTCCAAGTGACATAACATCAGCAGATTATATTAGCTTCTTCGTTAATGGTGAGACTGTAGCCAGTGACAACTTCTCCTTGAAGCTGCGGGCAGATGGAAAAGTTAAAATCAAGTCAGGCGACCTTGATATGGCTAACAATAAAGTAACCAACGTAAGCGAGATAGAGAATGCAGTTAGAATTATGGAGTTCGGCGGAGACCCAGATAGCGTAACCAATAATTTATGGGGCAACGATAATATACACGATACTTGGGCAACATCAATAGACGTGAATGGCAGTGGAATGGTAACCGAATCATCTGGCGTATTTACTATAACAGAGGCAGGCACATATACAATCACTGTGAACTGCGTAGTAGAAGACCAGACTTACAACAACCGTATTGTGGCTGGTATGTATCTAAGTTTAAATGATGACACTAGCAGGTTTAGAGGAGCGACCAGTGGCACATCGTTCGCGCTTTGCTACTTACGATTTGATGATTATGGTTTTGGTGAATCAATGACCTTCTCGCTAACCGAAGTGTTTTCTGCAAACGACACTATACGTTTTAAGACCAAGCTCGGCACTAACAGTGACGCGCGCAATTATAATGACACGCTTGCTGATAACAAACTGAAGTGGTGGGCAGGAGCAAGATTCCAGAAACTGTTACGTGCTTGATCTGCTCTCCTTCTTAAAAAGGGCGGGTTCTTAGGTACTATACTATATACTATACTCTTTTAATTTCTTACATAACAAGAAGAAGGATAATATAACTATATATAATATAGTAAGAAGAGAGAAAAGGAAAATAATAAATCCGTAAAGTCAATAAAGTCAATTAGCACCCCAAAATCAAAAAGTCCCTACGAGTTAGAGAGCCAAGATACTTTTGTAAATCAGTCAGCAAATTGACTTTATTGACTTTAGTAATAAGCGGTAGAAATTAAATGTTTCTTTCTGCATCGTTTATTGCGAGGTTGTCGTACCTTAATTTTAATCTCTGTAGGTAGATTAAAACGAATCCATCTGCCGTGGTACTTACTTATGATGTATACAATATCATCAGGTAAAATGTGCAGAACTTTTTTGAGTACAGTCAGTGAGCTAATTTTGTTTTTCATTACACTATAGTTACGTAGATTATAAATATGTCACAATTGTGTATTGAAAACAACTTAAAGAAATTTAATATGTTAGTATGTGTGGCCCAAAGTCATCACTTTTATAATAGGCAGTGTCTGCTTATCACTCATCATCTTAATATATATCGTATTAAAATGATGCCGAGCACATAACATAAAAAAAGTTTGTTTATTTTTTTTTGTACCCTCCCATCCCTTCCCTTCCCTTCCCTTTTACTGTTCGTAGTCTTCACCAGCTTCAAGGATACGCCATCCCCAACCACGAGCAGTGAACTCTAAGTACGCGTTGAATCCAATTCGGTCTTCAAAGTAGATTCCACCGTAGTCTTCGTTGTCAAGTTCTTCTTCAATGAGATACAACAGTTCCTTTGGGTTGATAACAGCCTTGAACTTGCCACTACCAGTGAACTCCAAATCTTCGTATTGTAGGTCGGTATTGACTTCGTGTTCCGTTCCGTTCTCTTTATGTACGAAAGAAGCTTTCGTACCATCACACGAACCGTCAGTTGAGACTACAAGACTCCAGTCATCAATGGGTTCAGTGTCACCGACCGAGTAACAGAATTGGGACAAATCCGTCCACAGATGTGGGTTCTCAGTCATTTCAACGTCATCGTTGTCACAACGAACTGACACGTGAATGCTATGAATCACTTCGTAGTCTTCGTGAACGTACTTTTCGGGGACACTGTATTCCTTGATTCGTTCCCAGATTTCTGGGAGAAACTCAATCTTGTTGTCGTTGTTGTTGTTGTTC
>Ga0181400_1000341_pt1 | contig 19942 bp, 28 predicted proteins | sample 23SPOviralmetaG_FD_130129 | JGI IMG/M metagenome (GOLD analysis project Ga0181400, IMG submission 130129) | Marine viral communities from the oligotrophic San Pedro Time Series (SPOT) site, San Pedro Channel, CA, USA - 23 SPOT_SRF_2011-06-22 | ecosystem: Environmental > Aquatic > Marine > Strait...
GAAGCATAATACTTTCATCTATACCTTGGACAAAATAAAGTATTTGGTCTATAAGTTGGGTTTTAAGTTTTTTAAGACCTATCATATTATTTAAGTCTATTAGGTCTGGGAGTATATTAGGAAGTACATCCATTTTAGATGGGTAAAACTTTCTGTATCTTCTTTTTGGCAACTTCTTCTCTGAATAATCCTTTATCATTTCTATAAGATTATCTAAATTAGTAAGTTTATAACTGGTAATATCAAACATGTTTTCATCAGAATCTGAATGGTGCCCTAATCTCCTTTTCATGTTACAATTAGAAATATATTATTTTTTTAAATTATAGAATGACCGTAGATATATATGTCTCAGAAATTAATCAAAAAGAAGGTATAAACTTACGCAAAATTGTAAAATCTTTTGAAAAGAAGCTTCTGAAGTGTTTTAGACTATACGAAGATAATGTTGGTTTCGAAGACTACAAGATGAATGATTATGACTACATAGTGTTATACACTCTTTGGACTTTTATAGGAAATTTACAAATAGAAGAATATCTAGTTATAATGTATTCTTATTATAAAATAGAAGAGTTTTACTTTCCGATAAATATATTCGAATCAAAAAGATGTATAAATATTCTTTCGGATACAAATATAATTGAAATACTAGATAAAATGATAAAACATGATTAAAAAAAAATATTTTATATAAATTAAGAATGTTAAGATTTTATCAAGATGGTAAACCACCTGTTTTAAGTAATGGTAATCAAGATTTACAAATTGAAAATTATATAATCGGCTCGTTAAATGATCCTCATTGGAAAATGTATCCTAAAAATCAATTTTTGACTGCTCGAAATATGTTTCCAATTGGTTATGCTTTCACAGATTACGAAGCAGATGCAAATCACTTTGTATTTTATATGCCAGAAAATGATGGTCCCACGTTGACTTATGCAAGAGCTTTAAGAGACCATTTTGAAACTATTCATAATTATAGACAACAATCTACTCGAGAACAAAAAGAAAAAATTGAACTGGAACGCAAGGAAAAGACAGGTCAACTTAAAAAACTTATTTCTGAACAGAAAAAATTATTAAAACAATATAATCAAGAGTTAACAAAATTAAAATCTACTCGAGATAGAGATATAAGAACTTTATCACGTTCTGGTATTTCTAAAGAACTTGCTGCAACTCAAATTGATGCTATGAATCCTATGTATGCAGATACGGTGGGTAGTATTATTGTTATACAATCAAACATAGCAAGCTTAGAAAATGAACTTAAAAGTTATACAGATTAATAAATGTATGAAAAATTATTTTTCAGATAATCTAATAGTACCCGAAAATATCTTGAGCATATATACAACAAATTCACAAGCAATACAAATAAATAAAATAATTAAATTGTATATTTCATATAATTCTGTAATAACAGATGCAACAGCTTGTATAGGAGGTAATTCTATATTTTTTATAAGAGATTTCAAAAGAGTTAATTTAGTAGAAAAAGACTTTAAAAATTTTCAGATTCTTAAAATGAATACAAACTGTCCAGAAAGGACATTTAATTGTTCTTACAACTGGGTTAAATTTATGTTAATACAGGATGTAGTTTATTTTGACCCTCCTTGGGGTGGCACTGAGTACAAATCTAAAAAGAAAATTGACTTATATTTAGATAATATAAACGTATTAGACATCATAGATGAAATATATAATTACACAAGAATAGTTGCACTTAAAGTACCAAACAATTTTGATGTTTCAAGAATTGATAACACATTTTGGTATCATAAAATACATAATGTAATTAAAAATAAAAAAAGTATATATAAAATAATTGTCTTTTACAAAAGTTAAAGGGATTTAAAGAAATATTACATTTAAATGTATAAGTAAAATACCTGTACGGTTGCCCGAGTGGTCTAAGGGGACAGACTTAAGATCTGTTGGCGTAAGCCTCGTGGGTTCGAACCCCACACCGTACAGATATTTTACTAAAATAAAATAAATTGTAAATTTGGGTAATGAAAGTAGCTATATCTGGGTTTGGAAAAGACAAAAATTTATATAATTTTTTAAAGAAAAACGGAATTGCAGTTTCTGAAGTTATAACAGAAGACACAAAATGTGTAGTAACCAGAGAAAATGTAGATTATATCCAGTTTAAATCCGCTAAAATTAAACATGCAATTATGAAAAACGTGCCAATTTTAAGTTTAGAAGACTCAAAAGATGAAACAAATTTTCTCATTGAACTTAAAAAATTAAAATAGTTAAATTATAATGGCTGTATTCTTACCATTAAGTATAAATTACAATCTTAATTATGAAGAAAATGAAATTAATAATCTTGTAAAAGACCAAGATGAACTAAATTTTACAGAATATGATCATCAGGTGGTTAGATTATGTATATTTTCTTATATTATAGCACTGGGGTTTTCTACGTTTATTTTATGGCTTAAATATTAATTTTTTACGTCCTGATTTTTTGGTTTTAGTTCTCTTAGTTAAAAAGTCGTGATACTTCTTTGCTAAATTGTAAGACTTTTTCTTTTTAGACTTAAGTACTCTAAGTCTTACCATAAGTATCATAGCTACCTGTTTAATTCTTTTATGACTATACTTATTAGATTTATAAAGGCGTTCTAATTTACGGATGGTCTTTATAGTGTCTGAATAAGTTTTATATTTAATTGGTATTGTGTCTTTCGGGTTTTTATCTATGTACACATCAAAAGACTTCTTTGGATTTTTAGGATTAAACAGAAATTGTTTTTTACCGAAACACACTTTACCCCCTCTTGGTCCTATACATCCATTTTCATTCATTTTAAGAGCTATTGCTACTGCTTGTTTATGAGGATACCCCTCTTTCATTAATTTTTTAATTTTGTATCCAACCGGTGTCATTTATAATTATTACAGAAAAATTAATAAACTAAAAATTTTTAGGACAAATTAAATAAGTATGAATATATTCTTTCTATCACTTAATCCAAAGGTTTGTGCGATTATGCATTGTGACGCCCATGTTCGTAAAATGATACTAGAGTATGCCCAAATGTTATGCTCTGCTCATCATATATCGGGTAACTATAAAAACCCAAAATTGTATAAAGTAGCTTTTAAAAATAACCCATGTACAGTATGGACTCGGGCGACATCCGGTAATTACCTTTGGCTTTATAATCTATTCATAAATTTATGCAAAGAATACACTCATCGTTTTGGTAAAATTCATTCTTCGCAGTCACGCCTTGAACATTGTCTTTCATTTATTCCAGTGTATATTCCAAATGGTAATATAACAAAACTACACCAAGCTATGCCCGAACGCTGTAAACACCCACGCGACACTCAGGCTTATCATAATTATTACAATATGGAAAAAACTTATTTTGCAAAATGGACTAACGCGGCGATTCCTTATTGGTACACTGATTTAAACAAAAATAAAATAAATTGTAATTAGTAAATATAAATGAGTCAGTCTTTTAATCAATTTATAATTACTAATTTTACTGTTAGTGTATTGGTATCCGTAATTGTTTATAAAATGTTTAATATAATATTAGATGAATTTGTATCACCCTGTGTTTATATGATTTTAGATCCACAACAGGAATTACCCCAAAAGAGTGTTACAATTGGTCAATATTCTATTAATTATGGTAAAACTATGAGAGACTTGACTGTATCTAGTATAATTCTAGTAGTTATTTATTTTTTGTTTAGTAGCAAATAGAATGAATTATCTTGCTTGTACATATTTTTAACGTATATATTTTGGAGTGTGTAATAATTTATGACGTCAGTTTTTAGTTTCTTAAACTTTTTATCTATAAAAACGCTTTTAAGAAAATTATAGTCGTATTTTTCTTCTAGGTTTATTTTATCGTTTTCTCCGGAGATGTCAATGTAGTACATAAAATCAAAATTATTTTCTAGTAAATCATTTGGATTTGGAATACACAATTGAGACAAAAACGAATTGTATGCTTTGGTATACATTTCTATGTATTTATCTTGAGTAGTTTGTTTAATATCTCCATCTAGAGGATTCAATATAAAAAATTCCCATCCATTAAATAGCATTTTTTATATTGAAATAAGTTTTATTTTTAAGTTAATTTAATCTTCCGATTCTTCTTCTGAATAATCTGAATCATCAGACTCGTCTGAATATTCCGAATCATCTGAATCTTCTAAAAATTCTAAGTCGGTTTCGGTAACCATTTCAAATTGCTTTTCTACTAGTTCTGAATCGTCAACTTCTGGTTTTTCTAATAGTGGCGGAAAGATTCTCGAAAGAACTTCAACTATTTCAGGTGTAATTTTTGTCTTGTTTATACACTTAAATCTAACAAAAAGGTCTCCAAAATTACCAGGTTCTCCTAAAATTGGCATACCAGCTCCGGATACTTTCTTAAGCATATCATCTTCGTCTCCGAATATATCAAATGGTTCACCGGTTAGTTTGAAAGTTTGTCCATTTAGATGCTTAATGTATACAACTGGATTGTATGCCTCTGAAATAGAAATTTCCTTTTCAAGTAGTAGATTATTTCCATCTCTTATGAACTCGGTGTGCTCTTCTACATCTAAAGTAACAACTACATCACCCGTTTCGTACCCCTGTTTTTCGTCTGCCATTTTATTAAATCTAATAGTTTGTTCATCTATCATACCCGGTTCAATTTTAATAGACAACTTCTTCTTTTCGTCTTCGTAAGAACCATCCGTGTCTATCTTTTGTCTACGCAAAGCAAGCTTCTTTTTTGCACCGTTGTAAAGCTCTTCTAGACTTACAGATAAAGTAAATGACATGTCCTTTGTGCGAGGAGCAATTGGGTCATCGTCATCTGAATCATCAGATTCAATTTCTACTACACGCTTTTTCTTTTCTTTTTTAGTTTGAGGTTCTTCAGTGATGTCTAAGCAAATCTTTGAAGATTCTGGTTTTACTGGCGCCGATACAGCTCTCTGTTTTCCCTGTTTTTTACTACTCATCGCAGATGTTAACATTTCTGGCTTAACAACATCTGAAACCGATTTAGTAATTTTTGAAATAGCACTTGTCATTTCCTCTTCTGACAATTTCTTACCAGTCTTTAACTCAGATGGAGGTTCAATTTGACTAGCTACCTTTTGTGCTATCTTCATAATTTGGCTAAAATCAGGGAGTTGCTGGTCCATTTTAATTTTAAAAAATATTTAAAATAGAAATTACTACCGCATATATTTATGTTACTTTTTGCTTAAATCAATTTTTTCTTTTTTATCGCTTTGTTCTACAAATGTCACGGCTTTTCCATATTTAACTCCTCCTGTTTCTTTTTTAACAGGTTTACTCTTAGCTTTGGCTTTAAGTTCGTCTATTTTATCAAATGCAGCTTTTCCCTTAAATATTTTAGAGGGGTCATTATTTAAAATTATAAGAGGAACAACGTCTACATTTATGTCTGTTTCTATTTTATCTTCTTTTATGTTTATATATTCTAGTTCAGCATCCTGAATTTTGCTAACTTCTATCAGAAAATCGGTTGATACCTTACAATTAGGATGATAAACAACAACTACATTTAACGAGTCCATTTTAATTATTATATGTATTTAAAATATAAATTGTAAACGTAATTATCGTCTTCTTCTAGAAGCTGTATAAACATTTGCAGCTTTAACTGGAGGTTTTTCTATTGGTTTTTGGACAGGTTCCTCTTTTACAATTTGTTCATCTGGTAATTCTTTTAGCAATCTTTTAGCTTCTTTTAAAATTTCTGGATCTATTTTACTCTTCTTAGCTCTTACAAAATTTTCAGCTAGTTGTTTTTTATCTTTGTTTTCAATTGCTGCAAGAATTATATTAGTTATCTCTGTTTTTGTTATTATTTTTTTAGGATTTCTAGCTTCATATTCTTCTAATACGTTCACTAAATTTATAGTTCCTATTATTTTCGTGAACATCTCGTTAATGTCTATGTTATTTTTAACTGCAAATTCTATAGCATCCTGTTCTGCATTAACTTTTTCTGTAACTGAATATATAAAACCATCTTCTGTTGTTAATGTACTAAATGCTGTCATCTTAATAGCAGACAATATGTCGTCTTTTGTGATTAGCAGCCTTCCATTCAACAAGGAACTTGGAGTTATAAAATTAGTTGGAACAGTGTTCATCTTAGTTATTTCTTCTCTTCTTACTATTTCTGAATCTATTTTATCATATACTATACTCTTAGTGTAACAATAATAACCAGGTATCTCCATAAAAGGTAAGTCTTCATTTTTAACTAAACAGAATAATGGGATGGATTTTGTAACAATTTCGCTAGATTTTCTTCTAAATTCGTCTGCATAAAGAGCTATTATTTCCCCCGTTTCTTTAATTTCGCATGTGTAACTCTTATCATCTTTATAATATTCTCTTGGAATTACAACATTTCCATTTACGGTATATTCATTTCCTATGATTATTTTAGGCATTGGTAATTTCATCTCTGAAGAAGTAAGATTATAAATTGTTATATCAGTGTATCCATCTACTATAATTTTTTCGGGCTTTCTAATATTGTTTTCTGGCTTAAGAATGTCAGTGAAATTATCAATAAGAGAATAAGATTTAACCTCTGTTACTTCTTCTGGAATTGTTTTAAGAAGTTTTTCAGGACTAGATAATTTTTTATAATAGTCTAAAAGTCTTAATTTTTGCTCCTTTGATAAAGTATCTATTTCATCTTTAGAAAGTTCATTCAATTTTGTTAGTTCTTCTACATATTTAATTGATTTATCTAAAGCTGTCTTCCAGAGTTTATTTTTAGTAAAATCTTTAAATTGAACTTTTGATACATTAAAAAGTTTAAGTTCATCAGACTCTACTATAATTCCCTTACATTTTTCATTTAACCATTTACATTTAAACTTTAAGCCATTGACATCTAATGAATATGAATTTACATCATCGCAGCTTTCTTTAGTAATAAATCTAGAACACGTATTTAATGAGTCAATAGTTTTTTTCATTATTTTCTTAGGCGCGACTCCTTCTCTAAACATTTTACTTTTACCTCTAGGGTCTTTATATTCTACATTAATATAACTATCACTCGTTAAAACTTCAATTCTACTAGCTTCTTCAAAAATACAAGGTCCCTCTATTATTATAAATCCATCATCTACTCTTTTTTTAAGCTCAGATGTATACACTGGGATAGTATGTTCATTAAATTTAAATGGAACACCATATGTTTTAACGTTATCTTTAATAACAGCATAAACCTCGCCCGGTTCTTTAACTCCGAGTCTAGGTCTAAATGTATAACTTATTATCTTTTTAGGAACCTTTAGATATTCATAATAAGTATTATACTCTATTGGATTAAAGTTTATCTTTTCAACTACTACTTCTTTTCTGTTATAATTAGTTATGAAAGACATTATATTTTTATACAACTCAAAAGAGTCGTCTTGAAGTTCTACATTATATATACTAGCTAGTTGCTCCAAGTCGTAGCGTGTATAATTTTCACTTAATACATTTCCGTCAGAATCATATGAATTAAACATTGGATAAAATCCTCCATATATGTAATAATCTCCTACTTTAATATAACTCGGTGTATATTCGCGACCTTGTCTTATCTTAACAGGTTTCTCAGAAGTAACAACAGGTGGTTTGTATGTATTATAAGCAATTATTCCAAGATTGTCTAACTGTTTTCTCATTTTAGCACTTTTTAAAATTCTTATAGCTTTTAGATATATCTCGTTAAGAGGCGTAGGATTATCGTTTACTTGGGCTATTATAGACCTTTCATATGCATCTATCTCAAGACCTCTTAAATTATTTATGTAAGCTACTACCTTTTCAGAACCAACTGTTTCTGTAAATCGTTTAAGTCTTAATATGTCTACGGTTCCAAATTCGCCTTGGGTTACTAAAAATTCAGTTATAACAGATGTTAAAACATTAGGCTCAAAAGCTATAATACATTTAACATTTCCAGATTCATCTAGTTGACATTTTAAATTAACTTTTGTAAAATATTTGCATAGCTTTTTATATTCAGAATTTACAAGACTGTTGTAATATTCATATTCTTCAGGTGTTTTAGCCATTCCATATATTATATTTTCTGTTAGTATAGAATATTCTTTTGGTTCTGGTATTTTACATTTTGTAAAAGTGCTTAAAAACTGATTTTGTCTATAGATTCTTTCACTTACGGTCGCAAGTGTAAAAATTCTTCTAGAAGGTAATTTATTTCTTTGTTTTAACAAGTGCCTTAATCTAAAATTGAGTTCTATATAACCATCTGGAACCTGTAACTTAGAGTAATTACGTAGAGATGTCTGCCATTGAATACTCTCTGAGTATTGACTCATTATTTGTGTTATTTCAAGATTGGATAATTCAGGGCGGTCTTTCTTAAACTTTGAAAATCTATGGGTTATTGTTTCTAATTCTGTTTTATAAGAATCGTATATAACAGTATCTGGTTTCCAATTAAGTAATTTATCAATATTTTCTTGTTTATCTCCTCTTATGTCTATGTCTTCTTCTGGAAGAGTTTTCGGTGTTTCATATACTAAAAGGTCTATAACAGAAATATTTCCAGCTATTAAATCATCTAGTTTGTCTTGATAATTGTTTATTAAAAATACAAATTTAGAAATATTAAATTTATAATTGGAGCTGGAATATTCAAATGTATCTGTTTCTATTTTTTCAACTAGTGTATCGCTTCCTGGGTAATAAATTGTTATAAGTTCCAGTAGTGTATATAGACCTTCTTGTCTCATTTTGTATATTTCATTTCTCTTCTTAAATAAATCAGACACGGATGTGTGGCCATTTGGTAGGTAAAATTCTGGGTCTTCTTGATATTTAAGATAATAATTAATTTTTCTTATTTTTGTAGTTAGTATATCTTTAGACGTTCCAGAAAGTACATTCGAGTTATTTACAAGAATTTCTTTAAGGTCTTTTAAATAATCTTCGAAAGAAAGATATCTCTTTGTTATGTTTTTAGCACTAGAACCTGGTAAAGACATTCTAAGCTCCCAAGCTTGAACTATTTCAGTTTTATCCCCCGACTCAGATTTTAATTTTGTATAAAGCTCGTCTTCTAGAGGCATTATAGTATCAAAACTTTCAAGACCTTCGCCTAAATCTTTTATATTTGCACCTTTTTTAATAGCTAGATAACCCACGTTTCCTCTTTCTAGATATTCTACTATGTCAGTTTCAGTTTCGTTTATAGGTAATTGAAATACATCTGGTCTGCTATACATATACTCTTTAAACAATTGGTCAGATGGAATGTTATAATAAATATTTTCATCTTCTATTATCTTTTTTAAGTTTTCATAGTTTTCAGGATGATTTTTAAATCTTATAACATTTTGTTTGTTTTCCCTAAGTCTCTCGATGTATGACATATACTTTAACGTTCTTACACCCGCGCATTTAAGAAGGTCAGTTCTTGACATTTGTCTCATTCTATTTTTAAGAACTGTTAATCTATCGGAATAAGCTTGTTCTTCTGGGGTTAATAAATTAGACCTCTTTTCTGTAATTTTGAGTTCTTCCATTTTACTACTCAAAGGAGTAACCATTTTAAATTCATAATTAGACTTACTTGTTTCTGAATTGTAGAATATTTTGGTAACTTCAAAGGAAGACGTGTGATAATCTATTAACTGTTTTGTAGCAGAATACTCCCGAAGATATGTTTCTATCTCTGGAATCACTGTTTCTAATTTATTATCAATTTTAAGATTGTAATATTCATTAATCTGTTCTTTATTAATACCCAGTGGTAATTTGGGATATACTATTCCGTGTTTTTTTGCAACACTTTTCTCGTATTTAATTTCAGCTTCGTATAACTTTTCTAGTTTTTGACTTAATGGTTCATCTATATCTAATTCAATTTTTTTAGAACCTGTTTCATCACTTTCTGACATTTTAAGTATGTCATATTCTTTTCTTAATACATTTATGTATTCCCTATTAAACTCTTTTTCATCTATAATTCCAAATTTGAAATTTTCAGTTAATGACAGTTTGTATTTTCTTAATTTTTCTAATATTTCCGCGTCATCATCATCTAGAACATATGTTTTTGTTTTGATGTCTATGTAATATCTAGTTTTTAACATCTCTACATCAAACTCTTCCTGTGATATATCATTATTAGAAATGAGGTCTGATAACATTGTCTGCCATCTTTCTAAATTAGCAATTTCATCATAAATGTCCCCATCTATTTCATCTGGATCCAAAGGTTGCTCCATTTTATTATAGTAATAATATATAATAAAAACTTAAAAAAAATTATAAAATATTATTAAAATACACTGTATTATGCAAACAGTATATTTACTTAAAGATTGTTATAAAAGTTATATAGCCCTTAAAAAATTGTATAATTTTCCAGATTTATCTACTAATATAATAATAGTAGACAATGAACAGTCTAAAATATTATTACTAGACAAAAGAGTTAAAAAATTCCCATTTATAATAAATACCATGCCAACTAATTTAGGACTAATCCCCAGAATTGCAAAAGTTCTTCCATTAGAAATGTTTATGATGTTAAAAAAATTTAATGAAACTCAACAGGTATTACAAAATAAACAAAGAACCTTAAGTAATAGAACTTTACCAAGTCAATTAAGCTTGACTATACCTGCAAATTGTAACAGACTAAATCATAATAAAAAACGGGAAAGAATTATTAATAATATTCAACAGAAACCCCGTGTAAATAATTTTTATAGAAATAGAGTTCCAAAGAAATCAAATAATCCTCTCATTAAGACTATCAAGGATACAGACGGAGGAGTTAATATTATTTTAAATAAATAAATTTACTTTATTGTAAATGGTAATATGGGACTTTGATGAAAATAAAAATTACATTAAAGTAGGTAATTACAATTACAAAGTTTTAAATTTAAAAGATGCAGATAAAGCTTCAAGGTTATTAAATGATATAGACACATTAATATTAAGGACCTTAATTTCTATTCAGTTTAAAGAAAAAAGAACACCGGAACTAAATATATTACTACAAACTCCATATGTATTACAAGAAATGCAATTAATTAAAGACCAAGGTACTATTAAATTCGAAGGTTTAAATAAACCAAAAGAAGTTAAGAGAACACAGGAAATAAATGTAGGAGAAGATGGTAAACTTAGAGCAAAATATAGAAAAATTTTCTTAACTTTAAGAAATAAAAATGGTAAGTTAAAGACATTAAAGCAACTAAAAAGTTTAATTTCCCATGAACTTACACACACCGCATTAAATCACGTAAGATGGAGAGAAGACGACCATGATGAACAATTTAATTTTTACAATAAACTAATATTGAGATATCTTTTATTAAGTTAATAATTATGTCTATAATAACAATTGAACCCGAAGAATTGTCGACTGATTCAGAAAATTTTGTATATTCAAAAACATCCTCAAGGCCTTCTAAATCAATTGTAAATCCTGAATTATATACTAAATACAAATCTATTAAGGATGTATTTAGATTTTTTGATGGCAAATGCAATTGCGATTATCTTCTAAGAGAATGTTTGAGTTATGTTTTTTCTAACATAGAAAAAATACAAGAAGATATTTACATCCTAAATGAAAAGATTTATAAAATAATACAATTTACTGATAACAAATTTAAAAATCTAAATACTTCTTTAAATGATAAATATGAAAATTATATAATAATAAGTAACGACATCTATACATATCCGAAGATACAATATTTTTATATACTATCTAATTATTTCGAAAGTATAAATATTATTATGTCGCAAATAATGCATTATAACATAATCGTATGTAATAAAAGAAATAAGAATTTAGACATAAATTTTAAAAATTCTATAGTTAAAGACTTTGGGATTAAAGTACATGATTCTATAATTAAATACATTTATCAAGACAATAATTATTTTTTACAAGATTCTATAGATACAAATAATAAAATATCAAATATATGTTGCAATATTTCACAAATATCTAATCTAAATAGAGATATATACACTGTTAATAAATATTACAAAGCTTTTATAAACAAGGAATGTAATATTGATTGTAACTGCAAATCAAATAACATATTCTATTCTGATATTCTAGAATGCTACATATGTGAAAAATGTTTAGTATTAACTAGACTGTTTCTTTTTTAACCAAGCCTCCGACGCAGACTTGAAAACAGCTTTGTGATCATATTTATCCCCCATTTTGCTCTTTTGTTCAGCTATGTGATTTTTCAAAAATGTATTATACTCAGATGGAGCTCTCGGTTTCTTTTCCTTTTTAGGTTTATCCGCTGACATTTTAGATTTTAATTCAGAAATTTCCTTTTCAAGTCGATCAAGTCTAGAGTCTTCCATTTATATTTAATGTAAATATCTAATTAATTATTTTTAAACGTGTTATTTCGATGTTTAATACAAAGCGGAAAGTCTCCGTTATAATTTTTACTGTAAAACGAACAATTACATCTTTTACAGTAAAATTTTTTAATAGCTTTATCTGCTTCAGTGTCTTTGCTTAACTTTTTAATAGCATCCCAATCTATATGACCAATTTCAATATTTACAAGAGAATCTGTCATTTTATTTGAATACACTCAACATTAAAATTTCCTAAGAAATCTAATCCTGTTGTATCTTTATACTTTTCTTTATAAATTATCTTATTTATACCCGATTGAATTATTAACTTAGAACATTCTTTACACGGCGAGAGAGTTATATATAAAGTTGAACCACTACAACTAGTATTAGTTCTAGCCATTTTTGTAATAGCATTAGCCTCCGCGTGTAAAACATACCAATGTGTTTTACCCTCGGAGTCTTCACATGTATTATCATAACCCACGGGGGTTCCATTATATCCGTCTGAAATTATTGTATTATCTCTTACAATAACAGCCCCAACTTGTTTTCTTTTTGCATAAGACATTTCTGCATACTTGCTGCATATTTCTAGAAAAAGTTTATCGTACTTACTCATTTAATAAGTATATAAAATATTTCCTTAAACTATAACAGCATAATTATCTTGAAATTTAAGATTATCATTTGCTAAGAATACCTTACTCGATTTGTAATCTGGTATATTTAGTTTGAATCTTTGGTATGGGGTAAGCTGCCATGGCCATAAATAAAGAGATTTAAACCTAGAAACTGAATAAATTATCTTATCATTATACATACAATGTTTTACTTTTGTCATAAGAGATTCCCATTTTAGAAGAACCCTGTTATTAATCTGGGGTGGCGGAACCGGCGTTTCTGTTGGAGGAAATACCTTGGTTTTTTCAGATGGCAAATGGTCTTCCTTTTTATAAACAACACGATTCTTGAGAATAGAAGGAGTTTCTTGATAATCATCAACACTTGGAGGCCATCTAAAATGAAATTGGTTATTTCTGGTATGACAAATAGAACAATAAAGTCCGGGTTTATTATCAGTAAATTGAACATATGGTACATTTTGAAACTGTTCACCTATAAAGTTTTCAATTAGTTTTCTCTTTTTCCATACATGAACGTGATTGCAACAAGGATCATAATATGGTCCTGCATCTTTACAACCTGGATAGAATATTTTTTTATCTGCTCCCTTTCCTCTTTTTCTTATTTCTATTGCTTTTAAAGCCTCTATAGAAACTTTTTTAGGATTATATATATTATTCCATTCTTGTTCAGGGGCTAATTGCAAATTTCTATATTCTTCGATAGTCATAATCTCATCTTTTTCTGGATTAATTTTTTTATTCTGTAGCATACCTATTATTGTTTCGGGTTCTTTCCTGTGAAGATTACCTCTACCATCGATAATTGTAGACATCTGTACGATTATTGATGATATTGATTTTTTAAGTTAATAATTTTTTTGTAATATTACTTCTTATCTTCCTTTGTCATTTCAACCAACTTTTCATAGAGTTCTCCAACAAGCTTGAATTCATTTGGCTTAAAACCGCCACGAGCCGAAACTACATTAACAACCGAAAGCATAAGACTTACGTCCTTGCTAGAAACGGTATACGTCTTGTCGTCCTGTTCGGAAGCAGATACATCAACCGGAGCGTCACCCAAAGAAGTCATTATTGTAATTTACAATTAGTTATTTCTTTAAATTGGTTAAAAGTCATCTAAATAGACTAAATCTTTATCTTCAATTTGTTCAGGTCTATTATAGTCTGTAACTCTTTGTTCAAAAAAATTACTTTTACCATCAAGTGACATAGTATCCATAAAACTAAAAGGACATTCTACGTTGTACATCTTGGTGTATCCAAGTTTTTCTATAAGTCTATCAGCTTGAAATTCTATATAAGTTTTCATAGAATCTGCATTTATACCAATTAGATTACATTTAAATGAATCACAGATGAATTCTTTCTCAATGTCAACAGCAGAAGATATCATATCTTTTATTACATTTTCTGACAGTTTATTTTCTATATAAGAATACAAAAGAACTCCAAAATCTGTATGCAAAGACTCGTCTCTTGCTATAAGTTCATTACTTTTACCAAGCGCTTTTGTCATTAATTTTTTGACATACTTCAACCAAAAAATGGCGCAAAAAGAACCAGAAAAAAATATACCTTCTACTATAGTAAATGCCACAAGTCTCTCCTGAAACGGAATATCCTGATTTAACCACTTTTGTGTCCATTCTGCTTTCTTTTTAACACCTGGTAACTCCTTTATTCCATTAAAAATTCTGTGTTTAGATTCTTCTGAAATGTAAGTATCAATCATGAGCGCATATGTTTCTGAGTGAATAGTTTCCATAGCCGCCTGCCAACCATAATAAGCTCTAATTTCTGGTACTTTAATTTCATCAATGAAGTTAATAGATAAATTCTCAAATATTATACCATCGGAGCCTGCAAAAAAAGATAAAACATTGGAGATAAAAAATTGCTCGCTTTCTGAGAGTTGTTCCCAGTCTGATATATCAGCTGGAAAATCTATTTCCTCAGCTGTCCAGAAAGCTTGCTGGTGTTTTTTATATGCTTCCCATACTTTAGTCCATACTATAGGCTGCAAAACATATCTATTAGAGGTTTCAGAGAGAATCGGCTCCATCGTATTATTATATAATTTATAACTTTATATTTTTAAAAAATTATAAATTGTACAAATTTGTATAAAATTTATTTTATTATTAAACATTTTTAAATTTACACATATGGAACCTTCATCCTTGTAAGACGAAGTTTGAGAGCCTTAACAGTGAGGGGAGTGCGAGTGAAACCCATGTCATCCTTGCGACGCTTGTAAATCGATACACTATTAGCACGTGCAAGAGCCTGAAGTTCCTTTAGTGTGGGCTTTGCTTTCTTGGCAGCAGCCTTCTTAAGAGCCTTCTTTATCTTGTCCTTGAGACACTGACGCTGACCACGTCCCCGCTTCCACTTAGGATTTGGCGAATACCCGGGCTGACAAACTGTTGCCATACCGAAATCCATTCCGCCAAAAAATGGGATACCCTGAACAATGGGAGGAGCAACTCCTTGTCTGTAAGGTACCTTCATACGAGATAAACGAAGTTTGAGAGCCTTAATGGTCAGAGGAGTACGAGTGAAACCCATGTCATCCTTGCGACGCTTGTAAATCGATACACTATTAGCACGTGCAAGAGCCTGAAGTTCTTTTAGAGAAATTTTTGGAGCTCTTTCCTTGAGGCACTGACGCTGACCGCGCTTGCGCCTCCACTTAGGATTTGCTCTGTAACCAGGACCACATACGGTTGCAACACCAAAACTAGAGTTCATTATATTTTAATATAATAATTACATTTTTTTTATAAAATAAATTAAATATCATAATGAAATTAAATTTTGATAATATAAGGCATATATGTGATTTTCTGAAACTTGATGATATATTAAATTTTTCTATATCATGCAAAGAAACATACTATGCATTAGATGACATCTATTTTAAAAACTTAGCTTATAAGTTTTATGGATATTGTTTTTGGCTAAAAGCAAAATGTAGAAATCCTATGGTATCAAAACCTCTTAAAAATTTTAAATTAGAACTTGTAAGAATTGAAAATTTTCAGAGGAATTTAGATAATATTAATATAACAAGATGGACTAAAAAAGACTTTTATAATTATTGGAAATACACTTAGCGACACGAATGGCAGTTACCGAAACTACATTTTCTACTTCCAAAATTATATCTTCTACCAAAATCTACCATACCACCGCCCGCGCGATATTCAGCTAAAAGAGGCTCCATAATTGGTACACCTGCTACAATTGGAACAGCCTGTCCCATGATATCAGGGGCGTCTCTTACCTTTCTGCATCTACCAGAAACCGGGTCTCTATATTGACCAGGTAGACACATCTTACGAAGACGACCAGTGGTTGGGTTTATTTCATAACCAGGTTGTAAAACAGGGACAGCTCTTGGTTTTATACAACGACCACGGTCATTTCTAACATTAGGCTGAAGACAAATCTTACGAAGACGACCAGTGACCGGATTTATTTCCATACCATCTGGAATTTGTCTAACAGACGGCGCTTGAGCAGCTCTAGCTACTGGGATTTTTTTGCACCGGTTTGTAACGGAGTCTCTATACATACCTGGTCTGCAAATTTGAATACATTGTCTCTGACCACGGGTACCGGTCCACATAGGATTTGGTTCATAATCAGGTGGGCAGACAGAGTCTCCAAACTTATTTACCTTTTTCCACGCCTGTTTAAGAGTAATGCCCTCTTTCCACTTTAGCTTCATAGCCTTTTTAGCATTTGCTACAGCCTTTCTCTTTTTTGGCGACATCGCCTTTTTCTTGCCCTTAGACTTAGTCTTCTTATCCTTGCTCTGGACCTTTTTCCACGCCTGTTTAAGAGTAATGCCCTCTTTCCACATTAATTTCATAGCCTTCTTGGCATCGCCTTTCTTACCAAATTCCATTATTTTAATTTATTGTAAATATAATAATTTAAAGAGAAATTATATTTACAATTATTATAAATGAATCCAGTTTTTAGTCTATTGAATAACTGTCGTGGAACAAAACTAGGAGTTAAGAAAATTTCAAAATCACTTGGTATGCGCAAGAAAGATGTTTTTTATTATTGTTTTAAAGACTCGCGTATTCGACGTGTAAACGGTGTAGAAGTTGGTTCTGGTAAATTTAATATGTCAGTTTTTACTATTGACCCTTAATTATATTTGGAAACACTTCTAGAAGAATCTTTTCATAACCTTCAAAAATTTTAAATGTCCAAGCTGATTTTTCTTTATTCCAGCTTGAACCTTTAAAAGTAGTTTTAATTAGTTCTCGATTATCGTATGTTTTTTTACCCAAAATGTATACATTTTCTTCATCAAAAGTGTACATCAAATCGTGTGCTTCAATATTAGGAGTTTCTGTAATTTCTCCATTTGTAGCCGTTTTCTTAAGGCTTGTTTTCACAACTGTTTGCAAAAGGTCTAACAATGGGTCCAATTTAGAATTGATACTTTGTTCAATCTTGTCAAGCCTCTCAATTATTTGTGAAATATTATGTTCATCCATTTTATTTATACTTATAATTATAAATATATTTTAACTTTATACTGTTTCTTTCATATTTTTATGACTGCGATATAAAAATTTATAACGCTTAAGGCCAAATTTTTCAGATTTTAAAATTTCTTCAATAGAGTCTTTATTTTCTTCCGAGTCTGCCCAGAATTCCATTCTATAAAGAACACTGTCAAATTTTGTACAATCTACTATTCTTATTCCGTTTATTGAATTATAAAGTTCATTGTTATTAGATATTAGTTCTAGAACACTGTTCATCCATTCCTCGTGAAATTTATGTAAATTATTTCCATTTTTAACTGAAAACTCAAATCCCTCTTTGTTTTTGGTGTCTTCCCAACAAGGAAACACATCGTGTCTAAAAAACGAATATGCACATGGCGTTGCATTATTTCTTTTCATTTTTTTAATAGATTTTCCATCTGAAAATATTTCATAAATCTTTGGTATATTATTGAATGTTTGCCAGAATGTTACGATGTCAGATATTTCCATTAATTTTTCTAGATTATCATTATACAATTTACCAAGATCTTTGTAGTGTAAATATAAATTCCAAGTATCCGCAAGTGGATATTCCATAGTACTTATTTAATAATTTACGTTTTTAAGTATTTTAATTAAAATGTAATATAATTGTAAATGAGTTTATCGGGAAAATCAAATGTAAACCCAAAAATTTGGGGGCCATACTTTTGGGAAACTATACATTTTACAGCATATGGTTATCCAGAAAATCCAAATGAATTAGATAAAAAAACTTACCACGATTTTTATAGTAATATCATGAAAGTTTTGCCGTGCGATAAATGTACCAATTCTTCTCAAGAATTATTTAAAAATTCGGGTATACATAATTTTCTTGGTTCAAAAAAAGACTTAATTAAATGGACTTACTTATTTCACACATCCGTTAATAACAAATTAGGCAAAAAATCTCCAACACTTGAAGAATTTATGCATAATTTTACAAATAGAGAAAAAGGATCATCTCTTAATAATATTATTATATTTACTATTATATTTATAATTATTGTTTTATTTTTTATGCACTACACATTAGACATTCTTTAGGTTCTTCTCTTTTTTCCTTAGAAACATCTGTTGTAAAGTTTTGATTTTCTAGAATAGATTTTGTTCTAATGTAATAAGAACCAGTTTTAAGACCAATTGTCCAGCCATACATAAGTATAGAATGAATAATAGCCGGTGTCGGAGGATTTACAAATAAATTCAAACTTTGGCTTTGACAGATGTAAGCACCCCTGTCAGCCGCTTGTTCTAGAATTTTCTTCTGAGACATTTCCCAAGAAGTTTTGTAAATTTTCTTGATGTCATCTGGTAGTTCAAGTGATTGTACTGAACCTTTATTTAACATAATCTTTTCAATGAGTTCTTTGCTAAATAAATTGCGTTGTCTAAGTTCATTGATAAGATGTTGATTTACTATGATATAATTACCAGATAAAACTGCGCGCGTGTATAAATTAGATGTATATGGTTCAAACGATTCATTATTACCCATGATTTGGGCTGTAGATGCGGTAGGCATAGGAGCAACTAGAAGACTATTTCTAAGTCCGGAATGTTTAATATTATCTTTTAAAGACTCCCATGATTCTTTTGAATAATATTTGGGGTTTACATTCCACATATCAAACTGCAAGATTCCTTGACTAGCCGGAGAACCTTGAAAAGTTTGATAATGACCGTCGCACACCGCAAGCTTGTTTGACATAACAAGGGCGTTATAATAGACACATTCGAATATAGTCCTGTTTAATTCTTTAGCTTCATCCGATTCATAAGGAATCTTAAGAATCATGAATACATCTGCTAGACCCTGAACACCTATACCAATTGGACGATGTAGATTATTAGAAAACTTAGATTCCGGTGTTGGGTAATGATTGATGTCTATGATATTATTTAAATTGACAACAAGTTCTTGAGTTTTTTCACCAAGAAGCTCAAAATTAAATGCGCCATTTTTAATATACATTGGAAGACACAAACTTGCAAGATTACACACTGCGGTTTCTTTTGAATCTGAGTATTCTACAATTTCTGTACACAAATTACTACTTTTAATCATGCCATAATTTTTCTGATTTGACTTGCGATTAATGGTGTCTTTATATAGAATGTAAGGAGAACCTGTTTCAATTTGAGTATTAATAATTTTTTCCCAAAGAGTCTTAGCACTAAGTTGTTTTCTAAATTTACCTTGACTTTCGTACAAAGTGTACAATTCTTCAAATTCATCTCCCCATGTGTCAGATAAGTTTTTACATTCATTTGGACACATCAATGACCACATTTCGTCGTTCTTA
>Ga0181400_1000344_pt1 | contig 19932 bp, 30 predicted proteins | sample 23SPOviralmetaG_FD_130129 | JGI IMG/M metagenome (GOLD analysis project Ga0181400, IMG submission 130129) | Marine viral communities from the oligotrophic San Pedro Time Series (SPOT) site, San Pedro Channel, CA, USA - 23 SPOT_SRF_2011-06-22 | ecosystem: Environmental > Aquatic > Marine > Strait...
GTAGTATTACCTATAACAGGATTAGCAGACACATATTCACCTAGAACACCTAGTACAGTTGAAACAGATGAAACATTTGACACAGATGATTACTGGGTTGATCCTGCATTTCCTACAGGACATCAAACTGATAAAACATTTCCACTTGATATAATTCCTGCTAGAGCAACAATAACATATGTTCAACCTAGCACAACAAACATAACACAAAGTGGTAAGAAGTTTGTAAGAAGCAGTCAATTTGCAAGATATAAATTACAAGTTGAATATGCACCAATGGGTGTAAATGATTTTAGAAAAATACAAAAGTGTGTATTGGCGGCACAAGGACAGAGTCAACCTTTTTACTTTCCATTAAAATATTCAGATGGAACTTATATCTTAATGTCAGATGGAACACCAAAAGGTGAAGCTGGAACAGAAATAGTTAATGTTACAAAACTTGCTGATAGAAGTTCTGGACAAAGCATATTTACAGTTGGTGGATTCTCACAAAATGAATCAGATGCATTGTTAGATGGTGAACATATTATTATGTTTAATCCAAATGGAAGTTTGGCAATGGTTGTTAGTGGACATGATGCAAACAACTTTGGTGAAGTAAAATTTAGAATATCACATCCTACAAGTCAACAACTAGGATTTGGTGATAAGTTTTACAAGAATCCAACTCATGCTCCTGTAACATTATCTCAAGATGAATTTGAATACAATGTAGATGAACAAGGGTTATACTATGTAACTGTTAACTTTGACTTGGATGAGTTTAAATAATGCCTACAATAGCAGAAATGAAAGCAAGGCAAACAACTGCCTATTATGAATTAATTAAGATTGAAACTAGTACACCTTACTATGTTACAAATGCACCCTTTAATATAACTTATGATGGTAACACATACAAGAGTGCAGGTGCGGCATTGAGCTTTGGTGCAATAGAAACTAACATTGAATTTCAAGTGCCTAGATTAAGTATACAAATTGGTGGTATATATGATATTGCTAATGGTGATATGGACCCACCTTTTATACAAACAGTTCAAAGTATAAATTATGTAGACAGACCTGTAACAATATATAGAAGTTATTCTGATCAAGGTACTTTTATAACAAGTGGAACATTTGAAGTATTCAAAGGTTATATTGATAGTGCAGTTATAAACTATCAACCAAGTGGAACAACAGGTGTAACACTAGAAACAAGTAGCCAATGGGTTAGATTTAGTGATATAAATGGTAGAAGAACAAACACAAACAGTCACAGAGACAAGTTTAGTGGTGCACCAGGTAACATTGATACTGGATTAGATAACTGTAAAGAAGTTATCAAGGAGATTATTTGGAAATGATACAAAGTGATTTAGATAAACTAGGACAGTTCCTAGCAAGAAAAAGACATACAGCATTTGAATTAAGTGTTAATGATTGCAATACACTTGCAGTTGAATGGCATGATTTAAGATATGGAACAAACAAACTGGACAATATAAAAGGACAATATCATAACAATAGAACTAGAATACAATTTGCAAAAGAATATTTAAGTGCAGAAACTTGGTTAAAAACAAATGGATATAAAAAACAAAAAACAAAAAAAGAAGGTGACTTTATACTTGTAAAACACAAGTATTGGAGTGTTGTATACATTTATTTCTTTGGTGTTGCATACACATTTGAAGAAGGTAAAAATTTAGTTCAGATAAACCCTAAAAGTTTTCCAAAAGATCAAATAGAAATATGGAGAAGATAAATGGGTTTTGATCCTATCAGTATTATCACAAAGATAGCAGTACAGTTCATTGTCAGCAAGGTCTTTGCTAAGAAAGAAGCAAAGAGATTTGGTCCAGGTGGCGCTAATCAAAACAGTGGTATAATTGCAAACAAGAGCAGTAGTAATGATGCTATTCCTGTAGTATATGGCAGAAGAAGAATAGGTGGAACTAGAGCATTTGTTGGCAGTAGTAATGGATCAGGTGGTAGTGGAACAAATACATTAAACATGATATTGATACTTGCTGAAGGTGAAGTAGGTGCAATCAAAAAGATATTCTTCAATGATACTGTGATATACAATGGTGGAAGCACAAGTGCTTTAGGCAGTGGTGGTGTGCAAATAACAGGTTATGCAGATACAAAATATGGTAGCACATACATTGCATTTTACCCAGGCACAGACACACAAACAGTAGATACAACACTACAAACCAGTATAGGTAGTGGAACTTGGGACAACAATAGAACACTTACAGGATTAGCATATTTGGCACTTAAACTGCCTGTAGATCCAGATTACAATGGTGCAGTTCCAGAAATTACAGTAGAATTTGATGGCAAGAAGATTAGAAATGCGGCCAGCACAGGTAGTACAGTAACAGGTGCAGATCAAAACCCTGCAGATGTTATGTTAGACTATTTGGTGAACAGCAGATATGGAAAAGGACTAGCTGATTCAGATATTGATCTAACAACCTTTGCTAGTGCAAGAAATTACTTTGATAACAGTGGTAGTCCTAAATTTAAGATAAATGGATTTTTAAACACAGACAAAACAATGTTTAACAATGTAGAAGAAATTACAGAAATGTGTAATGCTATGTTGATATATGACAAGGGCCAATACAAACTAAAACACAGAAAACAAAGTGAATCTAGCACATTTAGTTTTACAAGAGATACAATAGTAGGTGATATAGACATACAATTACCACCTAAGAGTGCTAAATTTAACAAGTTTGAAGTACAGTATGGTAATAGTGCAAATGACTACAATGATGATGTAAAGATTGTAAGCAATGGCACATACCTAACAGAAGATAACAGCACAGAACTTATTGGTAGAACAGATAGCACACTTATCAGTGAAGAAGCACAGGCAAGTCAACTTGCAACATACCTAATGAATGATAGTAGACATCAAAAAGTTATTAGTTTTAAAGCACCACACTCAGCAATAGATGTAAGTGCAGGTGATATTATAGATGTAACACACACAGATTTAGGTTTTAGCAGTTTAAAATTTAGAGTATTAACAGTAACATTAAATGAGGATGACACAATAGATTTCCAGGCACAAATATATGAATCAAGTATCCAAGTTTAACAAAAATGATTAAAACAGAAAAAGCATTACCCAACTTATTAAAAAAGTTAAAGATGGTTTACCCATTAGACAGGCGGGTTAAGGTTGTTGCAGTACTGAACAAGAAACCCACACACTTTCCAGACAATCCAGAATATGTATTAGCAAATCATCATCTAGTAAAGATAGATGAGCAATGGATCTTTTTAAGCAATGTATACAGAGATAATTTAGACTGGATCAAACAACATGATCCTGTGTGCATTTGGGTTGTTTACAATGCAAACACAAGATTAAACAATAAATCACAACAGGGTTATCCTGTTAGATGGGATTATAAACTGTTTAAAAATTACACAGATAATAATGTAGGTTATGATCCAGAAATAGAACATCAAAAAGCATTTCTCAAAAAAATCAATTTTAATCTGTCATAAATAATAGTGTAGGATGGAACAGTATACTACCAAGTTGTTTAATGATATCCTTTCATTTCTTATACGCTCATAGCATGGTAGTATCTCTTTGTTACAAGCATTGTGATTTCTCCAAAAATTTATATACTTACTACAAACCTTTGTTTCATCCTACATCCTTTAAGATCAAAAATTAACATGGTATGGTAAAAGTCTAGTTGGAAACAGCTAGGCTTTTTCTTTGACAAATTTTGATCCAAGTTTCTAACTCCAAATCAAAACCGCGGTTTTGACCACCATTTAACCTGCTTTTACAAAAATATGTCATAAGTAAACATATAAGCAATGCTTATATGGTATAAAGACTTGACTTTTTCAATGTCTTATACTATACTATATTGAACTGGAGAAAACACATGGCAACTACAAGCATCAATAGATGCTTAACAAAGAAAAGGAAAACAAGTAATGAATATAGACCAAATATATACTGCATATCTAAATGCAGACAGAGAACACACAGACAGTAACATAAAAAACCTATATAGACCCTACAGAGATACAACTGTAACCTGGGACAAAGATGTAATGCATCCACTTGCTGATTTTTGCAACAGTGGTAATTTACCAAACAAAAACATAAGAGAAATTCATACCAAATTTAAGAACTGGATTGAATTTTGTGATAAATTTCCCACAAAGTTTCAATACAACAGTGACTTTGACAGGATTAGAAAACATTTTCCACAGGAAAGATTCAGTGAAAAGACTGGTGACTTTCTTGCTCATACTCATGGGTTATTGACTGCTTATATAGAAGCAAGGGCGGCTATGGAAGGTAAGAAGCACAAAGAAGTTACCACTAATTTTGCAGAGTTTTTCCATATAGTGGAACCTGTGCCTGGTGCAGAGGATATACTAAATGCAATTGAAAAGGCTAAAAAGGTTGACAAATAATCAACACTATACTACAATACAATTACAGGCCAACACAATTCTCACACAGAACCCTATATAGTATCCTAGAACAACAGGAAAAGGTTGCAAATCCTAATAAAATATAATCCTATGATACCTGTGGTGTTACAGTACTAACACATTCCAAGTGCTATGAATACTACAGTAGGCAGAAATGTATTCTTAAAAATCACTGATGTATGGTAAGCAGTAAGAGCCAAAGCACACCAGATATACTATATCTAATTGGAAATCAAACACATCCTAGGCTGTAGTAGCCTACCTATGACTGATAAGATCTAAACAACTACAATCACATAACACCACTTATAATCAACTTATTGAGTTTGAAGAACAGAAGAAAACTTAACAGAAAAAAACTGCTTTAGCAGTTTTTGATGTTACTTGTCTGTAAGACAAGAGTTAGGTTATACCAAATGATAGAGTAATGCCTAGTCCTGATCCTAATAAATATTATAAACAAGGAATATATTAGATATGAGAAACAACCCCTTAACCAAAAAAACAAGTAGTTATGAACCAGATACCTATATGAGCCAACCCAAACCTGGCTTGAAAAAGGAAGAACACTTTGAATATTATGTAACAGGAGATACTTGTTATGTAAAGAAAACAATAAGAACTTTCTATGCTAAAGATGATTACCAAGACAGTATAAGCACAGAAGTTATAGGAGTGATGAACAATGAATAGACCTTGCAATGGAGTGTGGTTGGATGATAGATTCAAACCCAATAACCTGGATAACTATCTAAGAGAAACCCACAAACTGTTGATGTTTGTAAGCAGTTTACAAGCAGTATACAAACAATCAGGTGAAGATCCCATTAACACAGCTAGACTCTTGAACATACAGGAAGCTATACCTGATGCCAAAGAATGGATCACTAGTTTGAATAGATTGATGAGCATAGGTCCTGATTCAAAGCTAAAACAAGCCCACTACAGAGATTACCTCTGGGTCCTGGCAATACTCAAGCACACAGCAGATAATGGTGATTTGCTTTGGTACAATAGATGTAGATTAAATGATATTGGTGATGCTAGTGGTTGGATAATAGCTGATACTGTAAACAAGATAAATAGATATAATAGAGATTAGGTTGCTGGAATAACCCATCTTTATTTTCCTTTCATATCAAACAGAGATATGATATAATGTGTTGATGTTAAAGAACCCAATTATGCTTTATTGTGTAGTTGGGTTCCTGTTTATAAGACTTGAAAAAGTGTCAACAATAACCATAATGATGATAAAATGATACTATTTGGTATAGCTTTGATAATAATTGCACTATTGATATAGGCTCATATGACACCAAACACGGGCCTTTCTTTCACCTAGTCAACCAAAAAGAATCAAAAAAATCTAAAAAAATAACTCTTAACCTGGTTGACATTGTGGTCAAAACCCCTTAATATTCTCCACAGAATAATCATATACCCTAGTCTAGGCTGGCCTCTAGCCGGGCCCTATAGAGGCCTTTCCAATGAGCTACCATGGCCACCAAAATATCCAATGATTTCAATGACTTAAGTCTGTAGATAATTCTAAATATTTCTTTACCAATCAGGTTGACATACTGTACAGTATCTGCTATAGTATAACTGTATAAGAAACTAAAAAGGATATAGATTATGAGCTAGAATCAAAATAAAATTTTCAACAGGTCAACCAAATTCTGATCACCCTGGTCAGGATCAAGACCACCTGCGGCCAACCTGTCAAGAAGATTCTGATTGATTTACCAGGTAGTTCAAGGTGTTGCATTTTTGCAACAGGGTGGGGCCAGAAATGACAGATCTGATCCTGCAGATGTATAGTGCTCAAATTTTTCTAACAAAAAGGGGTTGACCAAAGCATCTTACTGTGCTATAGTATAAGCATAATAAACAAAAGGAGAAACACAAATGACAATATCAAAAGCAACATTTATGGAAGCATTGGAAGACATTGCCACTGAAGCCTGGGATCAACCAGAAGACGCAATGACTGAGTGGTGCGGTGATGAGATCTATGATTTGGTTTATGACCACAACTGTGTGGATTATATCTTAGACCCACAAATTGCACAAAGAATCACGGATCTGTGTCCATACATCATAGACACTATCAAGGAGAATGCATAATAAGAGGTTGACAAGCAAGACATCTTGTTATATACTACTAGTATAAACATTAACAAAAGGAGAAACACAAATGACAAAACCAACAATAACAGAAGTAAAAACTTTATTGCAACAAAAAGACAAAATTCTAGCACAACTTGTAGAATTGAAACAACAAGATTTTGATTTTTCTGAGCATTTTACTGCACAAGAAATTGAAGAGATTAATCTAATGTTAGAATCTGAGGTTGCATAATGGCTAGAAAAATTTTTAAGCAGAACCTAAAGGTTGACAAACAACAGGTATATGATGGAATGACATTTAGCACAAAAAATACCTATATGTTTGAATTAGATGGTGCTATGATTGTTCAATTGATCAACACAAGTGGATGGCTCAATGACAATGAATGGATATCATACTTTATGAGTAATGCAAGGATAAGAAAACCTCATATCAAAGATTGGAAAGTATGTGTGGTAAAAAAACTTAAAAAGTTGCAGGAGGCATAAGATGAGTAATGAATTTACATATGAAGTCATTGATAATACAATTACATTTAATGTTCAAGAAATGTATGAGGGTGATCTAAGCAGTGACAATTGGTTGCATTGGGGTGACTACAGTGACTTTGTAAATGAGCAAGAACAAATAGTTGAGGATTTTGTTAAAAAACATTTTGGACACATCTACAGTGATGAGAACAAGATGTTGGCCAAACTTGCTGGTTGGAACATTGAACTTGAATGTGCTAGTCATGATGGAACAGAACTTGAAGTTAATATAATTGTTGAACCTACAGATTGGGATTCCAAGCCTGAAGATTGGCTGTTGGCTGATGAGACTGATTTGATAGACAGCATTGTAGATGGTGTAAAAATTGATGAAGATGACAAGAGTCAATTTGAGCATGACGGGTTTATATGGTGGAATGAAAATGGTTCTAGTCCAGAAGACAATAATATGGCATATAGTGCAATCACTGATGGTAAAGTTATTCTAGTTAAAGATACTGACCCTAGTCCATTAGCGGGTTGGATATGGAAGCCTATCAAAGATGCTACACAAGCTGAAATGGATGCTTTCATTGACCATGCAGACAGTGATTACTATGGTAAAAACTTTATAGCAGAGGATAGTCATGTATATGAATATACCAAACAAGCAGTTGAAGAAGCTGGTTTTGTTTTTAAATTACAACCTAAATTTGAACTAGAGGAGGCATAAGATGAGTAATAAAAACACAGGTAAGATAGTAAAGGTGTTGGAGCATAGCAAACAAAAAATGCCCAACACAGAAAAAAGACTAGATATTTGGGAAGACAAATATATGGCAGATCTACACAAATCAGGACAAAAATTACCACCTGTTTATCAACTACCTTCAGATAACTTTGTACACAAGATGATCAATCAAGCAGTCTATTATGTTGCCAACAATGATATAAAGAGTGCTAGAAAAATTTTGGTTAGTATGGGTGTACCAAGTTGGGATGCTAAATGTTTCTGTAAAGAAGAAGCAAGAGTTCAGGCTAGAAATCCAGAAGAAAGAGCAAGGTATTATAACAAGCCAATGCCTAAAGAGTTTAAAACAATTGAATATATGCAATAGGAGGCATAAGATGAGTAAAACAGGACAATGGGTACTAGAGATGCAGGAAGATGCTCAAGAATTAAACAGACAGCAGTTTATTGCAAAACATGGAATCTATCAGGTGCATATTTGGGATCAAGAAAGTGAGCAAAGCAAGGACAATTTTGCTTATGATCCACAAAATCCTGGTGATTTTGAGTAAAAAAATGCAAGTTTATAAAAAAAAATTTAAAAACCCTTGTTTTATAAGGGTTTTTTTATGTATAAAAAGGTTGACTAGTAAGAGTTCTTACTATATACTGTAAGTATAGTTAATAAAAAACAAAGGAGAAATAAAATGTCAAATATAGTAAACCAAGCATTAGCAGTTGCCAATGCAAAAGATCCTGGTCCTGAGCAGATGAGGATGCATATCAACAAATTTAGCAAAATGATTGCTACAATGACAGAAGGTGTAGCCAAAGACAACTGGCACCTAGTATTAATGGGTGAAGCAGGTCAAGGTAAGACACAGACTGTTGTAGATACACTAAAAAACAAGAAAGTTAAGTGGACTGGTATCAAGGGTACTACAAGTGCTATTGGTCTTTACAAGTTCTTTTATGAGCACAAAGATCATAGTGTTATTGTTATTGATGACAGTGATGCAATCTATGATTTGCCTGAAGCAACAGAAATGTTAAAAGCGGCCATGGACAGCAAAAAGATCAGAAAGATCAGTTGGGCCAAGCAAAACACTAACCTACAAGCCATGGGTATTCCTAGCAGTTTTACAATGAGAGCTAGAGTTATACTTGTTACCAACAAAGACTTGGAAGCAGTTCCTGGTAAGAAAATGAGCAAGGCACAAAGGTTGATGAAGCCTGTTATGGATAGAGCTCCAAAGTTTAAGACAGGTTTGCCAACTAGAGCTTGGGAGATTGAGTACTTTAAGATGATGCATGAAAGCAATGAGATCATCTGTTTCAAAGAAAGAAAGATGGGCAAGAAAGCACAAACTGATATTATACAGTTTGTTGTTGACAACAATGAACACTTCAACAGTTTGTCATTTAGGTTGATAGACAAGATGTGTGCATACTACAAAAACAATCAAGACACTTGGAAAGAGTTGTCTATGATGACATTGGTATAAGGAGGCACTTATGATAGCTACACTTTACAAAGGCAAAACTTGCAAACATTGGGCACAGGAACTTGGTGTTCATGTAGAGACAATCAGGACTCATCTAAAAAAACATGGTCATTTAGATAAGATTGATTTAGATACCAAAAAGAATCCATCACCCAAGTACAAAGGCAAGACATACAGACAATGGGCTGAGCTTTATGGAATACATTGGAATACAATAGATTACCATATTAGAAAACATGGTCATTTGAATAAGGTTAAGCCAAAGACAGCAAAAGAAATAGAAAAAAACAACAAGCACCATAGACCAGAAAAAGAAATATACAAAAATTTCTACAAAGGTAAGCCACTAAGACAATGGGCTAGAGACTTGGGTGTAAGTTATGATAAAGTAAATGGTCATATTAAGAAATATGGAAATTTAGATAAAATACACTTGTCAACTCAAGACTTGAAAAAAATAGCAATGCAAAAAGAAATGCAAAAAAGAAAATTAACCAAATTGCAAAAAGAATTACAACAACATGAAGAATCAGTTGAGTATATGAATTAGGAGGTAGATATGTTTAAAGATGCAAAAGATTATGATATAAATTTAAAAAAGTTTCCACATAAAACTAAACTTTACAAAGGTAAGACATACAGACAATGGGCACAAGAACTTGGTGTTCATGTAGAGACAATCAGAGGTGCTCTTAAAATACATGGACATTTAAAATATACAGGTGTAGGCAAAGGAAAGCCTGGATTTGCTGGACATCCAAATAACAAACAAAAGTATTACAAAGGTAAGACATACAAAGAGTGGGCACAAGAACTTGGTGTTCATACAGAGACAGTTGGCTATCATCATAGAACATATGGTCATCTAAATAGGGTTGGTATAAGAAAATACAAAAAAAAGATTGACAAACCAATAAAGGTTTGTTAATATATACTTGTGAATGTGCAGTACTTTCCTTTTACATCCATAATTGGCATATAATTATATACTCTGCACATTCACAAGTTGAGTTTGCTAGAGAGATCTAGCAGTAGGGGTGAGTACTCCTACAACACCCACAGTAGTTTAGCTTTATTGACATTGGCTCTCCCTACTGTGGGTTTTTTTTGGCCAAAGTTTAAATACTAGTAGAAGATAAAGTGCAATTTGTGGGACATGGTGTACATCTTCTAGCAGGGTGGGTGATCCTTGTTTCTCACCCTGCATCTTTATAAGACATTTTATTACTGATAAATACTACCATAAATACACAGTAGGAGATTCAACATGAAACAAATCAAAACAAAAGAACAGGGTTGGGCCGCATTGTTAAGCACAGCCAACACACTACTACAAGTGGTTACACTATATTTGGTGGCTACTTGGGGTTGGGAACTGATACAGTTTCTTAAGAATACAATACTAGGAGCATTTTTATGAGTGCAGAATTTAATATTGTAATCAATCAGAATGCAGATTTTACAAGAAAGTTTAAATTAAAAACACCAGGAACAACAGACATTGGCAGTTTTACAATTACCAGTGCAATGAAAAAGCATCACACCACACCAGATGCCAGTGACACTGATTTCACAGTCACTAAAACTGATGCTTCAGCTGGTGAGTTTACTATATCATTAACAGATACACAGACAGCGGCACTATCTGCTGGTGTTTATCATTATGATATATTGAGTGCAGATGGTAGTGGAATTAAAACAACACTGGTGAGCGGAACTGCAACAGTAGAAGCAGGCATAACACCATGATGGTAGATAAGATAGCTAAAACAGACACCAGCAGTGAACCCGGTGTAGCACTAGTCACAGATACTGCGGTAGTTACAGTACCTGCAGAAGTAACCTATACCATAACTGTAGCAACAGATGGAACAATAAGCATAGCATAATGACAGTAATTAGAATAAATGGCAGTAGCACAGGTAATCAGCCACAGGGCAGTGATGTAGCACCTAGCATAACACTAGGTGAACTCAATGATGTCAATGTGACTGGTGTTGCAAACAACAGTATAATCAAATATCAAAGTAGCAGTGGTAACTGGATCATAGGTGTAGACACCAGTACAGGTATTGCCGCGGTTGTGGATGATGATAGTCCAGAACTTGGTGGTGATTTAGATGTGCTAACACAAAGTATTGTCAGTAGTTCAAACAGAGATATAACACTAGCACCAAATGGCACAGGACAACTTGTAGTAACCAAAGCAGATGATGGTGCAACAGCAGGTCCTGGTATAGTTTTAAGTAGAACCAGTGCAAGTCCTGCAGACAATGATGTGTTGGGTATTATACAATTCAAAGGCAATGATAGTGCAGGTAATTTAGATGGATATGCAAGTATCACAGGTATGATTGGTAGACCAAACACAACAAGTGAAAGAGGTGTTATCAACTTTAATGTATTGAACAATGGTGCAGATGAAACAGTAATGAGTATAAGTAGAAAAGGTCTGTTTTTAAATGCCAGCAATGACATATACTTTGATGGTTCAACAGATGATGCTTTTAACACACAATTGAGTGCAACAGATCCAAATCAAAACAGATTGATCAGATTACCCAACTTGGATGGAACACTATTGATTGATCAAGATGATAGTGGATTGTTAAAATTAGAAAAAGCAGATGATGGTGCAGGTGCAGGACCAGATATAGTATTAGAAAGAACAAGTGCAAGTCCAGCCACAGATGATTTATTGGGAAGTATACTATTCCGTGGCAATGATAGTGCTGGCAACATAGATCAATATGCAAGTATCACAGGGCGTATTGGTAGAACAAACAGTGGCAGTGAAAGAGGACTTATGAACTTCAATGCCATGAACAATGGCAGTGATGAAATAGTAATGACCATGGGTAGAAATGGATTGTTCATGGGTGCTGGTAATGTAATAGCATTGGGTGGTGATAGTGCTAACTTCTTTACAAGTTTATATGTTGTAGATCCTACTGCTGATAGGACCATAACATTCCCTGATACAACAGGAACTGTTATGTTAAATCTTGTAGAAGATACAACACCACAGCTTGGAGATCATTTAGATGTAAATGGTAAAAAGATTACAAGTGTTTCAGATGGTGATATTGAATTAGAACCAAATGGAAGTGGTAAAATTATTTTAGATGGATCAATAGATATTCAAGGTGACAGAGCAAACAGCAACAGTTTGTTTATTAGCAATGATATGAGCAGTGATCTAACAGATGATCTACACAATACTATTGAATGTGAAAGTGATTACACAGGAACAAGTATTGGTACTGGAACAAGACAACAAAGTATTACATTGAGTTTCAAAGATGATACAGCAACTAGACAAGCAGGTAGATTCAATTGTGAATATACAGTTACAGATCCTAGTGCAAACAAAATGAAATTGATTGCTATTGATCATGCAGGAAGTCCTAGTAATGGTCAAATAGATGTAAGTCCTAAAAGAGGTGCAATAAATGTTCCTTTTGAATTACCTACATATGCAGTAGGAAGTTTACCCACAGCAGGAATAGGTGCAGGTGCAATAGCATATGCAACAGGATTAAATAGTAGTGATGTATCAACTGGTAAAGCTATGGTCTTTTATGATGGTAGTAACTGGAAGTATATGCACATACCACAAACAACAGCAAGGAGCTAATAGGAGTTAGAAATGACAGATACAATAAAACTAGCAAGTGAAGATGATAAAAATGGCAAAACAGAGGCACAAATTATAGGCATAGATACAGACCTGAGTAAATTTAAACAAAAACAAGAACTTAATGAACAAATGACAGAAGCGGCTCAACAACAAGCAGAATTTACACCTGATGACAAAACAGAAACCAGAGGTAGAAAGAAAGTTGAGATTGATCCTGAACTTATTTACAAACTTGCAGAGTGTCATTGTACTCTAAAAGAAATAGCCTACATTGTGGGTGTTACAGAAAATACATTGAGAAACAGAGTCAGCACATTACTTGAAAGAGGTTATAGTGCAGGCAAAATGAGATTAAGAAAAGCACAATATAACAAAGCTCTAGAGGGCAATCCTGTTATGTTGATTTGGTTAGGTAAAAACATCCTTGGTCAGAAAGATGATCCAAGTACAGGTGAAGAAGATCTACCACTACCTTGGAAAGACTAATGGCAAAGAAATCACAAACAGAACAGAATACTCAAGACATAAGAGAAATCAGAACTGATTTAAAAGTAATTAAAAATAATCATTTGGCACATATTGAAAAAGATATGGACAAGCAATCTCAAAAGATTGAGAAAATGGATGCAAGGCTTTGGTGGGTGTTGGGACTATTGGTAGCCTCAACAGCAATAGGAGCCGCTGGGGGACTATTATAATGGCTAAGAAAAAGAAAAAAGGTGGCAAAAGAGGCGGCAAAAGAAAATAGTATTGATTGGAGTGAATACTTTGCTTCAATTGTAAGTGTTTGTCCTTGGAGTAAAAGCTATTGGAAGAAACAAAAGATAGATATACAAACATGGACTGGCACACAACATATAAAACCTTTGGGAGAATATGTTGCTAGAATGTGGATACACAAAAATGCCTCAGGCAAAACATTGTGTAATATACATGATAGGTTGAATGTTACAAGAACCCATGAAGAATGGCTTTATAGTCATCCAGTATATGGTGGACATTCAACACCAATACCAGTCTTGATACAACAAGACTTGGAAACACTAACAAGGGCAAGGAACAAATAAAAATGAAAAAATTAGAACCACAACATTTAGATGCATGGAGAATAGTGCCTAGAGCACTTATCCTTGTTTATATGATTGTGTTTTATCAAACAACACAATGGTTTATGAATTTATCAGACCCAAACAATGCACAAGCAGGTTTTGTAAGTGTTATTGTTGGAGCAGGTGCGGCCTGGTTTGGGCTTTATGTAAACAGTAAAGCCAAAGGTGTTACTAAAACATCTAATAAGGGTGGCTGTGATTGCCACAAACAAAAAGAAGAGAGGTAAAAACTATGACTTTATCAGTAGGACAAAAAGTTACAACTCTACCAAATGGTTTGGCTTTGGCGGCTAACAGGATCCCAGGTATTGAGTTAAAAGGAACTAGTGGTATCAACCCAACAGTTGGTGCAACATTAGAAACAGTATGCACACAAGGTGGTATTAGAAACTTACTATCAAGTGCAGAACAATTAAAGATTGTATCAAGCTCAGCTAATGATACTAACAGTGGTTCAGGCCATGCAAGAAGAGTTAAGATCAGAGGTGTTGATGGCTCAGGTAATATATTAGAAGAAAATGTTAACCTAAATGGAACAAATGCAGTAACAACTGTAGGCAGTTACCGCCATGTTAACAATATATTTGTAAACAAAGTAGGCTCAGGTAGTAACTTCAATGAAGGTGTTATCTCAGTAAAGAACAATGCGGCAGATACAGTATTGTATGAGATTGCGGCCCTAGAAGGACAACAACAGAGTGCAAGTTTTGCAGTTCCACTATCACACTTTGGTTACATGACTAGTTTTGTTACAACATCAACAGGTGCGGCACAAGTAAGTGTTTGGATTAACAAAGCACCAGATGCAACAACAGCATTTAAACAAGTGCTTACAACAATTACAGGTGGCGGTGCTCCTGTAACTTACAACCTACCAAATCCTTTTCAAATTGATGGTGGTGGTATTGTTGAGTTCAGAGCAAAAAGTTTAACTGGTGGTGATGTAGCAGTAGCGGCAGACTTTCAATTATTATTAGAAAAAGAATAATGCCATACAGACCAAATAAAATGATGCAGGCAGATGCTCAAAGAGCAATTAACTACAATGAAAGTGCAACACCCAGTCAAAGATGGGGCACTAGAACAGGAAGAGTAAGAGCAGGCCAAATAGCTAGAGGTGAACTCTTGAGTCCTGATATCATTGTAAGAATGTTTTCATTTTTAAGTAGGTCAAAAGCTAACTATGAAAGATATGTTGGTGCTGATAAAAAAGGCAAAGGTTATTATGCATATCTTGGATGGGGCGGACCTAGTGCAATAGGTTGGGCTGAAGATAAAATAGCAAGGATGAAAAAAGCAGGAGAACTATAATATGCCGCTAACCCACACACAGAAAATGGTGGCTGAAGATGAAAGTAGATTCAAAGTAGTTTGTGCTGGTAGAAGATGGGGTAAGAGTTACCTTAGTATTAGAGAGATGTGCAGATTTGCAAGTAAGGCTAATATGAAAGTGTACTATGTTGCACCAACTTTTAGACAAGCTAAAACTATTATCTGGGATGATCTTATAAAAAGATTAACTGAGGTAAGATGGATCAAAAAGATTAACACCACAGAGTTAACAGTAACTCTTAAGAATGGAACAAAGATCTATTTGAGAAGTGCTGATAACTATGAAAGTCTAAGAGGTATTAGTATAGACTATTTGGTAATGGATGAGTGCAGTGATATTGATGTTAAATGTTGGGCAGAAGTTTTAAGGCCAGCATTGTCAGACAGACAAGGTCATGCAATGTTTATTAGTACACCAAAAGGCTTTAATTGGTTTTATGATTTATGGGCTGGTGCCAATGCACATGAAGGTTGGGTTGGATATCAGTTTACAACATTAGAGGGTGGCAATGTTACACAAGAAGAAATAGAAGCCGCCAAAGTAGAAATGGATCCTAGAAGTTATGAACAAGAGTTTCTAGCAAGTTTTGTTAACTTTAGTGGTCTAGTTTATTATGCATTTGACATTGATAGAAATGTCAAAGGGTTAGAACCACAACTTGATAAAAGAGATGTGCTTCATGTAGGAATAGACTTTAATACTCAACCAATGAGTGCTGTAGTGGCAAATTGGGATGGGCTAACAATGCATATATTTGATGAGTTTGAAATAAGAAACTCTAATACATATGAATTGTGTGATGAGATAAGCAGAAGATATCCTGACAACAGGATAATTGCATATCCAGATGCCTCAGGTGCAAATAGTTCTACAAAAGCTATGAACACTGACCATAATATCTTAAGACAGTATAACTATGCAGTGAAAACTGCTAGAATTAATCCACCTGTTATAGACAGGATAGCTAGTGTGAATACAGCTTTCTATAACAAAGTAGGTGAAACTAGGTTAACTGTGGGGCCAAATTGTAAGGGTCTTATAAGATGTTTGAACAAACAAATATACAAGGAAGGAACTAGACAACCTGATAAAAGCTCAGGAGTTGATCACCTTCCAGATGCTATGGGGTATTTGGTATGGGGTAATATGCCAATTAAGAGGCCAATGCAAAAAGCACAGGCTGGCCCAGAGTTGTTTGCTCATTATTAAGCATATCTTTAAAGATAGAGATATAAGTGATAAATATAATTAATTACCTAAAGGAATAGAAATGAAATCTGAAGATTTATTAACCACACACTCAGCTTATAACAACCATGCAAAAGAAGCTGATTTCTTTTACAGAAGTTACATTGGTGGTGAGCTTTACCAAGCAGGTGAATATCTAATCAAATATTTGGGTGAACAAAACACACCAGGTGACAGTTATGCAAAAAGAATAGCGGCAACACCTTTAGATAATCATGTAAAAACCACTGTAGACATATATGGTAGTTTTTTATTTAGAAACTTACCAAAAAGAACACTAGGCAATCTAGTAATGAATCCACAAGTTATGAACTTTGTTCATGATATTGATAACAATGGCACTAGCTTTGATACATTTATGAAACAAGTAAATGACATGGCAATGGTATTGGGTAATATGTGGATATTAGTAGATAAACCAGATTATGCAGTTACAACACAAGCAGAACAAGAAGCAATGGGTATAAAGGCATACTGTGCCGCTTATACTCCACAGAATGTACTAGATTGGCATTATAGAAGATCAGTATCAGGCAAGATGGAACTTGACTACATCAAAGTAATTGAGTTTGAAGATAAACATATGATACAAATTGCTGAATGGTCAAAAAATCATATTCACAAATACACAGTTGCAAAAGATGAGCATGGTGAGTATGGTGATATTACAGAACAATTAGAGTATGTAAATCCATTGGGTATGATACCATTTATAAACTATGCACCACTACCAAGTCCAACACAAGGTATTGGATACAGTTTAGTTAATGATACAGCTTACAATCAAAAATACATTTACAATTTATTAAGTGAACTAGAACAAAATATTAGAATAAGTGGACATCCTAGTTTGGTTAAAACACCTAGCACACAGGCAAGTGCTGGAGCAGGTGCAATTATTACAGTACAAGAAGATATGGAACCTGGATTGAAACCTTATTTGTTACAACCAGCAGGTTCTAGTATTGATGGAATACTAAAAAGTATTGATAAAGTTGTTCAAAGTATTCATAGAATGACTCACACAAGTGCAGTTCAAATTATGAGAGGCAGTCCTATGTCAGGTACAGCCTTACAAACAGAAAGACAATTATTATCTACAAAATTAGTTGATATAAGTCATGCATTACATGAAGCAGAGCAAAAGATTTGGAAGCTTTGGTTCACTTGGATGAACATAGATCAACCACAAGATTTCAGTATTGAATATGCTGAGACATTTGACATAAGAGATGAACACAGTGACTTAGAGCTATACAAGAAAGCAATTGATACAGTTCAAAATGATGAATTTAAGATTCAAATGCAAAAAATGATAGCTGATATGTTAATTGAAGATGAGACTACAAGGAATCAGATTCATAGTACTATGTCAAAACAAGAACAGTTAGTTCAGGAGTCAACCCAGGCAATGGTAGATGAGCAAATGGCACATCCACCTATGATGAGTCCTCAAGACATGGTTTCTCATATTAGAGAAATGATGGATCAGGGTTTGACCAATGAACAAATTCTGGAGTTACATCCAGAGATACAGGGTTATTTCACACAAAGTGAATAAAGTATTTGTTACCCACAATAACAAAGGAGAATGTTGATATGGAAACTGAAAACACCATAGTTGAAAACAGCAAAGTAGACACTGGCTCTACAGATGCTGGTAGTGATGACAGCCAGGTTAAGGAGAAGACTTTTACTCAAGATGAACTTGATGGAATTCTTCAAAAAAGGCTTTCTCAGGCTACTAAAAAGTATGCAGATGTTGATTTAAATGAGTATAATGAATTAAAAAGTTTAAAAACACAAATTGAGGAAGAGCAACTTATAAAAAGGCAAGAGTTTGATAAAGTTTTGCAAAAAACTAAACAACAAAGTGCAAAAGAAGTTGGCCAACTTAGATCTGAATTAGAAAAGATCAAAGTAGATGGCGCTCTTATTAGTGCAAGTTCAAATGCCAAGGCAGTGAACCCAGCTCATGTAGCTACACTATTAAGAAACAACATCAAGATGACAGATGAAGGTACTGTTACTGTAGTTGACAATGAAGGCAATGCTAGATTTGATGACAAAGGTGATGCTTTATCAGTAAGCACATTAGTTGATGAGTTCTTAAATGAACACAGTTACTTTAAAGTTGCTGGACCTAGTGGTGCAGGGTCTACTGGAAACACTGACACTAGATCAAGTGAGAAATTTGATCTTTCTAAACTAGATATGCGGAACCCAGAGCACCGTCTCAAATACAAAGAGATGAGGCAAAAAGGTTTGGTATAGTCATTCTTAACTAGGAGATATTAAAATGGCAAATGGAAAATATGTAAGTGCTCTTGATGTAGATGCATTAAGTGTACCAGTATTAGCCGCTACTGTATTTGCGGCAGAGGAATCATCACTATTTTTAGGTGGTACTATGATTCCAATAGTAAACGCTCCTTCAGGACTATTACAAGTTCCTGAATTAGCAAAAGTAACAGCACAAACAGTTAGCTCAGAAGCTGACCCAGGTGTTGATTTAGATGCTCAGACAATTTCTGACACTAAAAACAACATTGTTTGTGAATTAATTGCGGCAAGAGCTGTAGTTAGAGATTTAGGTAATATTGATCCAAATGAAATAGGCAGATTACTTGGGCGTTCTGTAGCCACCGCTTTTGATAAAGCAGTCTATGCGGCTCTAGATACATCTGTTGATTCAACAACAGACTGTGTACCTCTATCTTTAGATGCAATCTTTGATTCAGTTGCTCAAATTAGAGCAAATGGTGAAAATGGTCAGCTTTACTCAATCATTACTCCAGCACAAGCTAACACAGTTGTTAAATCAATTGGTGTAGCGGCTTATGCAGGTGGTGATTTTCAAACTGAAGCATTAAGAACTGGTTACATTGGTTCAGTTGCAGGTGTTCAAATGTTTGTAAGTTCAAACATTACAGCGGCTAACACTTCAGGTTACATTTTTGGACAAGATGCATTAAGAATTGCAATGCAAAAAAATGTTGACATTGAAATTGGCAGAAGAACAGCGGCAGTTGGTAATGATGTTGTAGCTTCAATTCATGCTAAACCAGCAATGATTGACAATTCAAGAGCAATCAGAATGATTAATGTATAATCATTAATTCTAGTTAGAGGGCTTAGGCCCTCTAACACTAATGGAGATTTATAATGGCATTTGCAACAAATGAAAACTTACACACTTTTGCACCTGAAGTCTTTGATCAGGGTGTAGATGACTGGTCATCAGAATTAGCATTGGCTGAAACTGATGTAATCAGTATGATCAGAATAAA